>Ga0213864_10001602_pt1 | contig 10087 bp, 10 predicted proteins | sample PICome_5_FD_160078 | JGI IMG/M metagenome (GOLD analysis project Ga0213864, IMG submission 160078) | Coastal seawater microbial communities near Pivers Island, North Carolina, United States - PICO247 | ecosystem: Environmental > Aquatic > Marine > Coastal | place: USA: North Carolina... | reverse complement strand
TTGGAGAGAGATTCCGGGTTTCGACATTGTGTTTGCGACCCAGTGAAAGAACACAGTTGTTGCGACTTGAATTTACACTGCGTTTTTCTTGGGCGTGGAGTTATTAACCAGAAGAAAACTAAAAGCAGCTATGAAACAAACAACAGATGTTGTTACTTGCACCCATCCAAGTCACGCAAATGTAGCGCCTATGATATTTTCGCGGGTGATTACGCCAGTTAAGATTGGGCTCGGTTTGAAGGGCCGATTCTCTAGATGCGAAATCAGCGCCTCGACTGTTTGTTCAGCGACAATACGTACATTGAGGTGAATCACGATGTCCATTGTGCCATCCAATAGATATGATTTGGTGCGCGATGTAAGGTTATGGCCGATGAAGACGACCTCGTTTGCGACGCCTAAATCTCTCAGCGCACGCACGACGCCTTGATGTCCACCCCCAACGTTGTAAATACCGACGATGTCGTCCCGTTGGCTGAATGCCTGCTGAACCCCCTGGTAGTTGCCTTCTGAGTCATCATGTCCATTAAGGGCTATAGCTTCTCTGATATGTGAGAAATCCTGCCGCAAGCAGGCACGAAACCCGATCTCGCGATCTTCGTGCACGCGGTAGAGTTCACCGCCTGTGACCACGAGAACAGATCCCGCCTGCCGTGTGAGGCGCCCCATCAGATAACCGGCGGTCCGGCCTGCGGCACGATTGTTTATACCGATGAAACCAATTGGCGCCGGATGTTCAAGCCCAGACATTATGGTGAGTGTTGGGATGTTGAGTTTAGCCAGTCCTTCGACGGCGCCGTGCACGCGCGGATCTTCTAGCGCCTGAAACGCGACCGCGTCAACGCCTTGACCTGCACATGCGTAGAGCTTTCTGGCCAGCAATGCCGGCTCCAGTTTCTTGGTGAAAACACATTCAACGCTCGCGTTACCCCGTGCGCCATAGTCCTGAAGGCATTCGGCTAGAAGATCGGTTGATGGACCGGCCTCTCCGGGCAAGAACACTTTTAACCGCCAGGGTCTGGGGCGTGACCCGAGCGATGTTCCGGCCTCTATCGCGCGTTTGGCCTGAATTACTCGCTGTCGGGTCGACTCACCCACATGGGCGCGGTTGTTGAGAACGCGGTCAACCGTCGCTGTACCGACTCCTGCAAGCTTGGCGATCGCTGAAATTGTCGCCTTTTTCGGAACGCGAATGTCATCTGAGTCAGTCATATTTTACATCAAATCACACCAAAAATGGTCGTTTCTTTTAATTATATACATCAATTAACATCAATTTATCAATTGAATGCAAGTTTTTATTGCCAATAGGCGGGCTCGCTGCAGATGCTCGGCCCCACTAATAGCGCCAATTAAGGCCGATCAAATGTCAAAGGGAGGAACAAATGAAATCTCTAACGAAAATCCTGGCAAGTGCTGTCAGTGGTATTATATGCGCGTCGACAGCGCTGGCTGCCGACTTCACCTTCACATATGGGCAGTCTCAGCCCGAAAGCTCTTCGCGCGGCCAGTCCATGGTCTTTTTCGAAAAGGAAGTTGAAGCGCGCTCGAACGGTCGGATCGACGTTCAGAACTTTTTCGACAATACGCTCGGAACGGAGCAGGAAATGTACGACCAGATGGCGACTGGTATTATTCAAGGGACGCGCGGTGGTTTCTTCGCCAACGCAAATCCGCAGTTCAATATCTTTCTGCTGCCGTTTCTGACCGCGGGCTGGGATGAAATGCGTTGTCTAGTAGGTTCTGATTTCACGGATACTGTCGAAGCCGCTGCTGGGAATGGGGTTCACGTTCCGGCGACCGGTGTTAGCCAAGGTTTCCGTATGTACACAAACAATGTACGCCCGATCAATCAGGTATCGGATCTGCAAGGCTTGAAAATTCGCGAACCACAGACGGACTTCTTTATCGCGGTAGCTGAGTCGATGGGGTCAATTGTGACTCCCATGGCGTTCTCGGAGCTGTATCAGGCGTTCAAAACCGGCGTCATTGATGGTCAACATAATCCGCCGTCCAATATTTGGAACGCGAAACTTTACGAGGTGCAGAAATATCTAAGCGTCACAAACCATATGACTGGACCAGACCCAATGCTGATTAACAAGGCGTGGTATGATAGTCTACCTACAGATCTTCAGCAGATCGTGGATGAAGTTGCAGATGAAGCCCTGAAGCTTAATGATGAACTCGCTCAAGCGGCTGAATTCAAGTTGCTTGATGAGCTTGGAGCCCACATGGAAATTAATACGCTCTCGGCTGATGGTGTTGCGTCTTTCCAAGCGGCGGTTGCTCCTGTTTATCAAGCAGGCATTGACGCTGGACACTACTCCCAGGCTGATCTTGATGCGGCAATGGCTGCGGCCAAGTCTTGTAACTAGATCGGCATAGTCGACGCCTTTTCCTGCTTTCGAGCAGGGCATGTACTATCTTGGGTCGACAGCGTGGTCCGCACAAACTCGGGCTACGCACTTTTTCGATGGTGAGACAATGGACGCGCTAAAATCTTTCGAAGACTGGCTTACTAAGTTCCTGGAATGGATATTGGTTGGATTGTTTGGACTTTTTATTATTCTCGTTGTCTCAATCGTTGTCCTCCGCTTTGGATTTAACTACGGAGTCGTCGGTAGCGACGAAATCGTCCGAAAGAGTTTTCTTTTCACAAGCGCTATTGGGGGCGCGGTGGGCATCACCCGACAGGAACACATAGCGATCACCTTCTTCATCGACAGTGGCCCGCGTATGCTCAAAAAAGCTCTGTTTTTGGTTGGTCTGTTTCTTGTTGGATTAATTAACGTTGCTATGATCTGGTACGCGTGGAGTTGGATCGGCACCACGGGCAGTTATCCATGGCAACCATTTAATCTTCCCAAAGTTATTGTGCAAAGCGCGATACCGATTGGCTGTGGTCTCGCGGTATTGGCTTGCGCAATGAAAATTGTTTTGACGCTTGGCGGTCGGGTGAACCTCGACGTCGTCTGGCTGCCAGAGGATTAATTCGGTGATCATTCTACTTATAAGCTTATTCATCCTCTTGCTTATCGGAGTCCCGATCGCCTATTCGCTCGGCTTGTCCGCTATGGCTTATTTCCTAATCGAAAAGCCTATGCTGGTGGGAATCCTTCCCCAAAAGTTCTTTGCGGGCATGGACAGTTTTGCTCTTGTTTCATTACCGCTATTTATCCTGATGGGTCTCGTCATGAACAGCGGTGGCATCACCGCCCGGCTACTGGATCTGTGTATGTTCTTCGTCGGGCGCCTCAAAGGCGGCCTTGGCCTCGTGAATGTCGTTGCCTCAATGATCTTCGGCGGCATCTCTGGTTCCTCTGCCTCGGATACCGCCTCTATCGGATCAGTTCTGATCCCTGAAATGGAAAAGCGAGGTTACACGAAAAGCTTCGCAGCGGGGATCACGGTTGCATCTTCAACAATGGGAATGATTATTCCGCCCTCAGTGCCGATGATCTTATATGCGATTGTAGCACAAGAAAGCGTTGGACAGCTATTCTTGGGAGGTATCATTCCTGGAGTAATGGTGGGTGCGTTTCAGCTGTTCTTGGTCTACTGGGTAGCCAAACGCAAGGATTTTCCAACGGAAGATATCTCTTTTACGGTGCAGGAAGGGGTTCGTCAGATAAAAAGGTCTGCGGTTGTCCTAATCATGCCCGTTCTGATTGTTGGTTCGGTCGTATTTGGCATCGCCTCTCCAACCGAAACCGCTGGGTTGGCTGTCGCCTACGGGCTTTTGATCGGGCTCATGATCACTGGGACCTCGGTTTTGAAGGAAATGCCTACGCTGATGCGCAGTGCCATCATCACTTCGGCAAAGATCATGGTGATTATAGCATTTTCACAGCTCTATATTTGGGTTCTGGCGCTCGAACGGGTACCTGATCAATTAGCTGACTTTGTTATCAGTTTTGGACTAGGGCCAATCGGGCTGATGCTCGTGATTGCGCTTTTGGTTCTCATTGTCGGCACCTTTATTGACGTTAGTCCGGCGATCCTGTTGCTAACGCCGGTACTTTTGCCAGCCGCTCAATCGGTTGGCGTGTCGGGCGTGCATTTTGGCGTCGTTTTGGTCAGTGGACTTGCTGTCGGCGCCTGTACTCCACCCGTAGGGAATTGCTTGAATGTTTGCGCAGCAATCGCGCGCATGGGAATCGGTCAAATATTCATTGGCGCGGCGCCGTTCCTGATGGCCAACGTCGCTGTTCTTGTCCTGCTTTGCCTCTTCCCACAACTTGTACTTTGGATACCAAATGCGTTTTTTGGAAACTGATAATCCAATGCGTGTTCGGGTACTTCTAGGCTCGGCCTGGCACCTCGCGCGCAAGAAAACCCCGATCACAATGCGCTTAGGTGCTAACCTCGAAATATGCTCCCCACTGCTGTGGGAAACTAAGGAGAAATGATAATGAATACCGGCGTAGTTGGCTTAGGCGACATGGGCTCTGGACTGGCAAAAAACCTAATCAAGTCTGGGTTCCCGGCTTATGGATTTGATCTGAGTGAAGCCAGAATGAAGGCGTTTTCTGACTTGGGAGGGAACCTTGCAGCTAGCGTAAGGGATCTCGCCCAAAAAACTGATGTAGTATTTGTCATGGTCATGACTGGCGATCAGGCGAAGTCAGTGATCCTTGGTGGTGATGGTTTGGCGGCAAACATGCCGAAAGGTTCAGTCATAATTCTAACTGCGACGATAAAACCAAATGAAGCGATTGAAATTGGAAAGGCCTTGAATGGGACTGGAATCGGTTTAGTAGATAGCCCGGTCTCAGGCGGATTTCCCGGCGCACAAGGTGGTACACTTACAATGATGGCTGCTGGATCTCATAAAGATATGGAGACCGCGAGGCCAGCAATGGAGGCAGTTTCCAGCACTATTTGGAACGTCGGGGATCAACCGGGTCAAGGCCAAACGGTAAAAGCGTGCCTACAATCGCTTTTGGGGGCGATGTTCTCAGCGACTTTCGAGGCCGCTGCCATGGCTGCTAAGGCAGGGATAAGTGGTCAAGCGTTTTACAACGTCGTCGCCAATGGTTCGGGCGGTTGTACGGTCACGAAGGCTGCTCTTGAAAACATCATTGATCGAAAATTTAAGGGAACTGGCAGCCACATTGCCACAATGCACAAGGATCTTACAATTTCTATGAATTTAGGCGAACAGCTGGGTGTACCGCTCCATACTGCTGCCGCTGCTATGCAGATCTTTCACGCTGGCAAAACAAAATACCCTGATGGCGACAACTGGGTTTGCACGCGCGTTATTGAAGAAATCGTTGGCGCAGAACTACATAGGAATGGAGCAATACAGTTATGAAACTGGGGGTAATATGCGACGGCATAAGCCGTGATCTGACTCATGCGGTCGATGTCATGGACGAATTTGGTCTGGAGCATGCCGAGCTGCAATTTGTCGGCGAGCACGAGGTCGGAGATCACTCGGCGCAGGAAATCGCAGAGATCGACAATCTGTTGCGAGATCGGGGTAAGCCAGTTTCATGTCTATCCCGCCATATCTTTGCGGGGATGACATCTGCGAACCGTCCGGGCGACGAGCTTCATATCAAACATATGGACGCGTTGAAGCGGGTAATCGAAATGGCGCACATTGTTGGTGCGCCGCTGGTGCGGATCATGACCCAGAAGAAGGAACAAATCCTCTGGGGCAAAGGCGGGGCCGAGAAGTGGAATGTGGCGCATGGCGCTTGGGACACGATGCCTCCGCTCATAGCACCAGCCTGCGATTTGGCAAGATCAGAAGGCGTGACGCTGGTAGTGGAAACTGGAAATGGCACGATGGTGAATTCAAACTACACTGCTCGCCGTTTGATAGACGAACTGGACGCCAAGGACGTGCTCAAGGTGTTGTGGGACCCAGCCAATAACTGCTGGTGCCACGAACTTGCCTATCCGGACGGCTATAATGAGGTCCGTGATGGTTATCTCGGCCACGTTCATATCAAGGACGTGCAGGTCGATACCCCGAAGGCCACACTTGAGGTACGCGAAATGGGCAAGGGGCAGCTGGCTGATCAGTTCCGCCCGTTGGCCGATGCAATGCGTGCGGACCGGTATGATGCTGTCATTAGCTTTGAAAGCGTCTACCATCCTGGTAACGGCAATTTCGAGGACGGGTTTCGGCAGTGTATCGACCTCTTCAAAGAAATTTTCGGTTAAGGTGACGGCATGGGAAACTTTCGCGTTGGACTTATAGGTACTGGGCGGATCAGCGAAGTTTATTTACGAAATTGCGCGGCCTTTGACAGACTGGAGATTGTTGCCTGCGGATCTCTGAACATGGACGAAAGCCGCGCCAAGGCGGCAGAGTTTGGCGTTCCGCGCGTGGCGTTACCAGATGAAATCATCACCGATCCAGAGATTCATTCGATCCTCAATCTGACCATTCCGGCGGCCCACGCCAACGTCAGTATCGCCGCGCTTGAATCGGGCAAACATGTCTATTCGGAGAAACCTTTCGTCACGGATCTCACGGATGGACGCCGTATTTTGGATTTGGCGCGCGAAAAGGGCCTGACCGTTAGCAATGCGCCAGATACCGTTCTCGGTGGGCGCTGGCAGACGGTGCGAAAACTACTTGATAGCGGGGTCATCGGTGCACCAACTGGAGTGGCCGCATTCGTACCCACGCGTGGCGTCGAACGCCACCACCCAAACCCAGATTTCTATTATGCCAAAGGCGGCGGGCCGCTTCTTGATTTGGGTCCTTATTACTTGACGGCGATGGTATTTCTTTTGGGTCCGATCCGACAGGTCGCGGCCATGGGCAAGAAGACCTTCGCCGCTCGGATGATCGAGAACGGACCGCGCAATGGCCAGGTGATGCCGGTCGAGGAAGACACCCATAGCCTTAACCTCATCGCATTTGAAAACGGGGTAATCGGTGAGATGATGGTCAGCTTCGACGTCTGGGAAAGCGAAACCCCGCGTTTCGAGATCTATGGCGAAGACGGCACGATTTGCATCCCTGATGCTGACCCTGGCGATGGAGCGAATATCTTTCATGGGCCTGTTTGGTATCGCACCCGAAAAGAGGCACGTTGGAGCAAGCGACCCCGACCCGTTGCCCCGGTGGAGTGGTGCGTTGCCGAGAACACTCATGGCTTTAACTACGATGCGCGTGGTGTTGGCCTATTGGAAATGGCGGATGCCGTCGCAAATGGCCGCACCCCCCGCGCAAGCGGCGCGCTGGCCTATCACATAACCGAGGCGATGCAAGCCATGTTGACTTCGGCTCGAGAGGCTCGGTTTGTCGAAGTGGCCAGTACCTGCGCGCGGCCTCAACCTCTACCCGAAAACTTCCCGGAAGATTGCTAAACCATGCCAGTCCAAACTCTTGATATCGCCGAACCATTTTTCACAATCAGGCTGATCACGGATGATCAATCCTATCCGATTGAGGGCAAGGTAATCCTCCTCAATCTCTCAGAAAACCCAATACGCATCCGCGAACAATCGCTCGGCGCTCTGCAATCGGTCGTGTTGGCTAATACGATTGCCGAGGATGTCACCCATGCTGCCGTAATCGAGCGTTTCGCGGATTACGAGGATGAAGACGCATTGATGGCACGTGTGCGCGACACCTGGCCTTCTGCCTTCGAAGTACGTCAGGAAGAGCGCCTGCGCGGCATCGGGCACTATATGTCGCCTAAGGTCTGGATCGGGCAGTTTGGCTTCACTATGTATCACTCTTCTACGGTGCCATTGAATGTAGGTCTGCATCGCGAACATGCCTTCTGCCCGGTGCCGGGCTTTCGCGAGGTGCACACACAAATCATGGGGTTCGGTAAGATGCAGCAGTGCCGCGAAAAGAACATGGCGTCGCTTTATCTGGAAGAACCTATGGCGCCGGGCACCACGCATCGCCCGATGTATGATGCTACTGGCAAATTCCCGTGGCATCAGTTTGAAACCATTACGCCCTCAATCTTCATGGCGGTTGAGATGTTGCCCGAAGGCGCGATCCCACCGGAGTTTTGATTCATGCCTATTTTGCCTGTGACCTTAGACTTTGCCGGAGCCTACCCCTCGCAGTCCCGCCGCTTGCGCCTTGGTGTGGTTGGCGGAGGGCGAATATCGCATACTCAGGCAATGGCGGCGCGGCTGACGGACCGCTGGGAGGTCGTGGCTGGGGCGCTATCCTCTGATCCCGCCCGCGCCAAAGCGGCCGCTAGGGATTGGCATCTGCCCGACGAGCGGTGTTATACCTCTTTCGGCGAGATGGCCGAGGCTGAAGCCAATCGCGCCGATGGTGTTGACGCAGTGATGATCACCACGCCCAATCATGTGCATCACGATGCGGCGCTGGCCTTCCTTGATGCCGGGATTGACGTGCTTTGCGACAAGCCGCTCACAAATGAGATGGCCGACGCTGATGCCCTGGTTGATGCCACCGACAGAACGGGATGCGTATTTGGCGTCTCCTACGTCATGTCTTGTTTCGCGATGATCCGGCAAGCGCGTGAGATCGTGGCAGCAGGTGGTGTCGGCAAGATCAACCAGATCCACGTGGAGTTCATGCAGGATTGGATGACGTCAGACGACGTGGCCGAGGCAGCTCATGTAAAATGGCGGCTCGATCCCGCGAAGTCAGGGCACACCTCCTGTGTTGGCGATATCGGTACCCATGCGGTGCATCTCGCACAATTTGTCAGCCATCTGCCCCTAACGCACCTGCGCAGCGAATTCCATGTCTGCGGCGCACCTAAGCCGCTGGAAGATACGTTTTTCGCGTGGACCCGCTATGCTGATGACGTGCCGGGCACACTGTTGGCGACACGCCTTGCCCCAGGCAATCGCGGTGGTTTGCGGCTGCGCATTTTCGGCTCTGAAGGCGGGCTAGAATGGGACCTGGAACATTCGGAGTATCTCAAACACGCCCGCTTCGGAGAGCCCGACCGCATTCTTAGCCGTGGCCATGCGCATGGTGTATCACAAAGAACCGAACGTCTTATCCGTACGGGTCGCGGGTTCCCCGAAGGACTCATCGAGGCCTGGGGTAATCTTTATACAGAATTCGCGCTGGCCACGGCTGCCCGTCGAGACCAAATAAAGGTACCGGACACATGGCTAGACATGCCACGCGTAGCTGATGGAGCTGCCGGTGTCCGGTTTATCGAAGCGACGGTTCGCTCAAATGAAAAGGGTGGCGCATGGGTAATTATCTAATCCACCCTTGGGGTCCGCGCCTTTGTGCGCTGGACACCTAAGCCCTTAGCATCGCCCATCAAGCAAGGAGGAAAAATCGATGCCCCATCGTCCACTCTCTGAAATAAGAGACACACTGAAACCGCAATGGTACCGTTCCAAAATGCGGCCTGAGCGCTTCCGTGAACTGTCCAAGCGCGATGATTGGAAAGGCTGGGTGCAGGCTGGTGGGCACTTCGCCCTGTTCTGCCTCACGAGTTTGGCGGTTTACCTGACGTGGGCTCAAGGTGCGTGGCTTTTATTTCTGATCGCTCTTTTCGTACATGGCACATTTGCCTCCTTCTTTCGGGGAACAGCCGTGCATGAGCTTGGACATGGGACAGTGTTCCAAAGCAAGCGGTTGAACGATGCATTTCTTTATCTATTCAGTATGATCAGTTGGTGGAACCCCTTCGATTATGCCGCAAGCCATACCTATCATCACCGCTACACGCTGCATCCCGAGGGCGATCGCGAAGTTCTGATGCCGGTTCATCCAAATGTTGGCCGAACCTTCCTTTTGCAGATTTTCACGCTAAACCTTTTGACCCAACCAGGACGCACATTCGGCAAGGGCGGCATTTTGTCGGCTATCTGGATGACGATGCTGGATGCCGTTGGGAAACTACCCTCGAACGATGTTCCAGCAAACGAATGGCTACGTGCATTGCATGAAGATCAACCCGAACAGGCTCGGAAATCCATGTGGTGGTCGCGTATCCAGTTGGCGTTTCATGGCCTTGTCCTGATGGCGGCGATTAACACTGGCCAATGGGTCTTGCCGCTGATCCTAACACTTCCGAGTTACATAGCGAACTGGCTGAGTTACTTTGTCGGGCTGACCCAGCATTGCGGGCTGACGGAAGCGACAACGGATTTC
>Ga0213864_10001598_pt1 | contig 10106 bp, 7 predicted proteins | sample PICome_5_FD_160078 | JGI IMG/M metagenome (GOLD analysis project Ga0213864, IMG submission 160078) | Coastal seawater microbial communities near Pivers Island, North Carolina, United States - PICO247 | ecosystem: Environmental > Aquatic > Marine > Coastal | place: USA: North Carolina | collected... | reverse complement strand
TAAAGCGCATCAAACATTCCAAAGTACCCGTGATTTTATTGCTCAATAAAATCGATTTATCGAATCCGAAAGAGGTTGAAGAGCGCATTCAATTCTGGCGTGATTTGGTCCCAAATTCCTTTGTTTATGTCATCTCTGCACTTGAAAAATTCAATGTGGAGTCGGTGTTTTACAAAATCATCGAAGTACTTCCAGAGAGCCCACCTTTTTATCCGAAAGATCAATTGACAGACAAACCTGAGCGTTTCTTTGTTAATGAGAAAATCAGAGAGAAGATTTTAACGCACTACAAAAAAGAAATTCCGTATTCGGTAGAAGTAGAGACAGAATCTTTCGTAGAAGAGGAAAATATCGTTCGAATTCGCTCTGTGATTATGGTCGAAAGGGATACACAAAAAGGGATCATTATCGGTCATAAAGGTAAAGCTATCAAACGTGTTGGGGCTGAAGCCAGAAAAGACCTGGAAATTTTCTTCGACAAAAAAGTGTATCTGGAACTCTTTGTAAAAGTCAATAAAAACTGGAGAAGCAACAAAAATCAGTTAAAAAGATTCGGGTACAAAGACTAAGTTTCGATGACGGCAAGCATAAAATCATGCAGTTGTTCCATTTGATTTTACTTTTCCAGATTACGACAATTATTGTAATCGTATATCGTACATTTGCAAAATAGTAGCGCAATTTATGAATTCAATCGTAGCCATAGTAGGAAGACCAAATGTTGGTAAATCAACATTTTTCAATCGTTTAGTACAGCGTCGCGAAGCGATTGTTGACTCCGTTAGTGGTGTGACTCGTGATCGTCATTATGGGAAGTCGGACTGGAACGGAAAAGAATTTTCTGTCATAGATACGGGTGGTTATGCGATTGGATCTGATGATATTTTCGAAGAAGAAATCCGTAAGCAGGTAAATTTAGCCATCGAAGAGGCAGATATTATTGTATTTGTGGTTGATGTGGAAGACGGTATTACACCTATGGATACGGAAGTTGCCAAATTACTTCGAAAGATTAAAAAGCCCATTTTCCTCGCTGTAAATAAAGTGGACAATGCTATGCGTGCCAATGATGCGGTAGAATTTTACAATCTAGGTTTAGGACAATACCATACGATATCCTCTATCAACGGAAGCGGCACAGGAGAATTACTGGATGCCATTTCAGAGAAAGTGAACGACACCGAAGAACATGATCCTGAAAATGCCATAGATGAATTACCAAGATTCGCCGTTGTTGGAAGACCAAACGCTGGAAAATCATCCTTTATTAATGCATTAATTGGTGAGGATAGAAATATCGTTACCAATATCGCTGGGACGACAAGAGATTCTATTGATACCCAATACAATCGATTTGGATTTGATTTCAATTTGGTTGATACTGCGGGAATCCGCAAAAAATCAAAAGTTAAAGAAGATCTGGAGTTCTACTCTGTAATGCGTGCTATTCGATCTATAGAATATTCTGATGTAATTCTTCTAATGGTTGATGCTACCCGAGGATTTGAAGGACAGGATGAGAAAATATTCTGGCTCGCAGAGAAAAACCGAAAGGGTGTAGTGATTTTAATTAACAAATGGGATTTGATCGAAAAAGAAACAAACACCATGAAAAAGTTCAAACAGGATATTCTTAAAAAGGTTGAACCCTTTACTGATATTCCTGTTCTTTTTATTTCTGCGTTAACCAAACAAAGAATTTACAAAGCGATTGAGACGGCAGTTGAAGTTTTTGAAAATCGCAAAAACCGCATCAAGACGAGCGCATTGAATGAGGCCATGTTGGAAATAGTGAAAAGTTATCCGCCACCTGCTATCAAAGGAAAGTATATCAAAATCAAATATTGCATGCAGTTACCTACTGCAACTCCGCAGTTTGTATTTTTCTGTAATCTTCCTCAGTACGTAAAAGATCCATACAAACGATTTGTGGAAAATAAATTGCGTGATCGATTTAATTTTACCGGAGTACCGATTACCATTTATTTTAGACAGAAGTAAAAACTAGTTTAAATAGTAGGTGTATTTGAATCCTAGGATACTAAATTCATTTGGAATAATGTTTCTCGCACTATCCTCGTAGCGGTAAAACACTCCGAATTTCCCTATTTTTTCGATTTTATAACTAGTCCCTAATGTGAGTCGAATTTTACTATATCTAAAGCCCTCACCCTTTTGTGCACGTTGGAATACCTCAGCCGAAAACTCAGGATCAATTGGCCAGTTTGTGATATCATAATCAAAGGATGTTTTAAAACGAATATTCTGAGTTGGAAGATCTCCATCCAATTCACTAATACCCAATTCATTTTTGTTCTGGTATCGTAATCTTAGCCCAATATCTAAACGATGGGCATCTGCTTTGTACTTAAGATCAACATGATATCGCAGATGATTTTCGTATCCCTGCTTTTTTCCTTGATTGTCATTTTCAAAGATATATCGACCTCCTATCGCAATATCAAAGTCTTTTAATAACTCGTACTGAGCTTCAAACTGGGTAAAATGCTCATCGATAGTTTTAGCGTCTTCTTTCATTCGCAAATGCCCTTCGAGCGATAACTTTATTTTCTTATTCACCTTATACCTCAAACCGATTGAATTCCAAACCAGAAAATCATTATTGATATTTTGAGCGACTACTGATGTTGATGTAGCAAGAAAAATAAGACCTGCAAAAAAGGATGTAATTCGATTAAATTTCATCGCATGAAAGAGTTAATCTCGACGATCGTAATAGTGAATAATAACGGTTGCATAATCTCGGACGAAGTCAATATCTTCAATGGATATTTTGTTAATAGTAATCCCGGTTCTTTCCTCAAGATCTTGCTTGAGTTTATCATAATTCTCGGGTTTGATATTCTCAATATTCTCGTAAAGTACTCTTTTGGTCACCTGAAATTTGATGTCATAAATTCGATCGATTAATGCTACTGAAGAAACAATGGCAGTATTGGCAAAAAACACCTCGGCAAGACTGAGTTTTTTATTGATAAGAGCATTCATTATCGAAACCCCTATAACAATAAATAGATAGGTCATTTCTTTCACCTGCACCGGTTCAGTTCGGTATCGAATAATACCAAAAATCGCAAATAGCCCAAGAGCCAAACCAATATCTAAGGTATATTTTTTTAAGGTAAAAGAGAGAAAGAATACAATAATACTGATCATGTAAAAGGTAAACAAATATTCTTTTTTCCCTAGGTTTTTTTTGTAATACCATTGGATAAGAATGGTAACAAAAACGATATTCAGAAAGAAGGTTAGACAAAGCTTGTAGAAATCTTTGTCGAACACAGGAATATTCATAAAATCCATAGAACTATATTAACTTATTTATTCTTAAAAACTTCTTTTTAAACAAGTTGTATTTTAATTTCGTATTCAGTTTAGCAGCGCCAATACAATATTTACCTACACTATATGGATTGTAATTGAAATTTTTCAATACCTGAACCACCAGTGATTTCCTATCAAATTTCGACTGCTTCACCTCAAAAATAGCAATATTATGCACATCTTTTTCTTTTTTATTAAAAGAATATGAGATTAAAATATCTACTGTGATGCGTTCTTTATCCTCTAGGTTCACCAAGGTCATTCTTTTGAAACGACTCCGTAAACTCGGACTAAGTTTGTAATTTTTATTCGTAGTTTCTTCGATAAACTTCAATGACCTTTCTGATAACTCCGTCTCAAAATCATCAATTTGGATTCTTGATTTTTGAGTTTCTCCTTTTCCATTTTTCTGCTTGATCTCAAGGAATGTCAAATCAGAAACCTCGTATTTTCTTTGTCTGATTTTTGTTCTGTTGAATCGTCCATTATGGTGATCATTGTAAAACTTAAAATTGGGAGTGTCAAAATACAGAGATGTATAATCCATAATACGATTACCATCTATCTCTAATATACGATGCGTATCCTTTAGCTGATCCAAAATCCGATTCACATGAGTTAATCCTGTAACAAACTTGGTATCCTTTCTTTTCATTAAGGCTACCTCATTCATCTCATCAAGGCTGATACTATCAAAATCAGAAATAGTATCCTTAATATTTTTATATGCTGCCTCCTTGATAACGGCTAATTCAGATGCTTTAATTACCTCGAGTTCCATTTAATTTTTTTCCTCCTAATTCTTAATTAATTTCACTGTGGAGGATTTGTTATTAGCATACACTTTTACAAAGTAGATTCCAGCTTTATAATTTTGGAGGTTTATAGTCGTTTTTACGTCTTTTGGTTCACTTTTATTCACCAATTGACCTAATGTATTGTAAATATACACTTTACTTATTTCTTCGTGGTATTGTACGTTCACCAAATTAGTGGTCGGATTTGGATACACTTTCAAATTATCGGATAAAGAGAATGCATCATCCGATAAGGTCGCATCAACTCCGGTGATTGAAATATTATTGATAAATACGGCTTTACCTTCTTCAACGGTCATGTTTGTACCATCAAATCGAATTCTAATTTTGAAATTCGACTGATTGTTTGCAACGGAAACATTCGTGAAATCAACCTCTACTTTCTGGTAAGAACTTGAAATACTATGCGTTCCTGTAATATTCGTATTCATCCATGCTGAATTGGCACTGCTCCAATACTCAATATATAATTGATTAGCTGCTCCGTCTGATTCAACAGCAAAAGCCAATTTCAAATCTTCATAATTCAACGTGGAAAAACTTAGTTCTACAGTGTTTTCTAAATTTCCACTTTGGAAAGGTTGTTTAATTTGAACTCCTCTCATTTGATCTGCATCATAGGCTACATCATTATTTGCAAATGCGCTATAATTCACTGCAGTCGGATTGTTCTTTCTTTCTAAAGATCCCTTTCTCCAATTTGAATTCGACGGTGTGAATGGATACCCATTTAAAGAAGATAAATAGTTCAAATTCGCTTCGGTATTATTTCTAGCATATGTCGATTTGATATTGGTAAACGGCATATCATTTTCCAAATCTGTATCGAACATCCAGTAATAAATCACATGTTGATAATCTGAATCTGGAGTGTAATTAGCCGTTAATTGCAAATCTCCTGTCGGCGTGATTTCAATGATTTTTTCGGTATCATTCACATCCCCCGACCAATGAGAAAATGTAAATCCTGGGAACTCTTTTGCTTCTAAAGTAATCGGAATTCCTTTAAAATATTTTCCTGTCCACGGATAAGGATCAGCGTTAACTCCTACAGTAGATGAGCGAACATCAATTGTATTCAATGAAACATATCCAGCATTTGGATGGGATAGATTTATATTTAAATCCATTACTCCAGTTGCATCATCAAATTTATCTGTAATGTCATCTCGCAGTCTACCCGGTCTACCCTTACTGCCCGGTCTATCCTTAATCCAATCCAATAAATTATCCTGATCCTCAATCATGTAAAAACCTTGACGAAGTGCTCTATTCTCATCTTCTAACAAAATTTGATTCACCTCATTAAAGGTCTGGTTTACGATTTCATTAAATCTGGATTCTTTAAATGCGGTATTCAATAAATCTGCCGTTCTATTGATAAACTTGAACCTAAAATCCTCGTTTTCTAATAGACTCCCCAAAACGTCTTTGTAATCTGGGTCATTCCTTTGATCTGAATATTCTTCTAACCAGTTTTTATCAGCCTTTAAACTCGCCTCAAAATCTTGAACAGTAACGCGATATTTTCCGTCACCAAACTGATTATTCTCTTTGGATCTTGTTTTCCAAAATTTTAATTCGTAGCTATTATTTTCTGCAAAGATTTCTATAAAGGCATGATCAATGTAAGAATCAATATCCAATAAATCATTTTTTAGCGTGAGATAATTATTTTCATCGCTCATATCCATCAAAACGACCCATTGAATGAAATCATCAAAGGCCTGTTGATCAGAAGCTAAGCCTTCATCTAATTGACAATTTCCACTTTTACAATCGATAATGACCAATAGATCCCGAGTGACATCGAAGTTGTATGAAAAGTGAAAATCATCAAATCGATCTCGGATACCTGTGAAACCCCAATACTCCCCATTTATGAAGTGTATAGCAGGTTGAATTCTTGTCATACCATTATACACAGGTTGCATCAATCGATTAAACACAACATCATAAGCAATTTTGCCTCCAGCACCATTTCCTCGAATTAGCATTCTTTTGAATCGGTCGGTATTATTTCCACCAGGAATTTTTTGAGTAAAAAGCTCATGATTAAAATTATCATTATCACTATACTCATCTCGGGTGTATAATCTCAAATTTTTGACGACCTCATATCGAGAATTATTTCCATGAATTCGGAATCCAGCATTAATATTTTCAACTGAAATCAGCGTATTCCCCTTAAACAACTCTAAATTTACCGGGAATTCCCAATCTCTACCACTTCTCCAATAGTTATTATTCTCGGGTCTATAGGCTTGATTATTATCAGGATTCTGTTCTCTCCAAGTGTCGAAATCCACGCCAGAAGTGTAAATACCATTATTGTAATCAAATAAATGCTTCTCAGGAATTACAATAGAAATAATCGGTAAATCCGTGTATTGATTACCCCCATTCCAAACAAAAAAAGTTCTTGTTACTATTTCCGATTCTTGGCCATTTAAAAAGGTTTTTGCTCGAACAACAGTTGCTTTTCTAACGGGGTTAGGTGGAATACGATGGGGTGCCTGGTGAGCGTTTTTACTAACTAATTTGTTAGCATCCTCTGTTCTGTCAGAAATAGTAATAGGAGTATTATACTGAATTGACAAGAATGTCTCATTCAACAATTCACCGGGATTAGTTCCTACCTCAAAAACATAATCATTCTTATATGTAAATGTTGTTCCATTCAAATTATCTATATCAGGTTCTGATCCGTCAAGTGTATAAATAATCGTTGCACCTTGAACATTTGTTGAAAGTGCTAAATCTATACTAGAGGTATACAATCCTGAATTATGTGAAAAACTTGGTGGTTCTAATGTAGTAGTCGTTCCAGACCCCGTATTCGATGCTCTTGGTGTCGGTGTTGTAAAATATAACCATGATCCTGTACCGTTAGGCTGACGCCCATAAGAAACATTTGGATTTAAACTCACCGATGGACCTCCACTAACTAATAGACCATTGGCATCAGTTAAGTATAAAGTTTCACCACTTGATGAAATTTTAAAGCTCGTGTGTAAGTTATTCGTATTGCTTGTTCTGTTTTTGCCAGAAGCCCAAACCAAAATATATTGACCGGCTGCAATATTCATCGAAGGAAACTTCCATTTATACGGTAAAGCTCCGTCATCAGACAATCCCCAATTGGCAAGATTCACCGTTGTTGTTCCGTGATTATAAATTTCAATCCAATCTTGAAATTCGTTGTCTTCATCCTTTTCTCCACTATCATTAGAAGCAAGAAATTCGTTAATTGCAATTTTATCAGGATTGACACCTGTCGATGGAGAATTGCTTGTTCCAGGGGTCGGATTGGTCAAAGAAGTAAAATCTCCTAATCCATCTGGAGACCTCCCATAGGATTTGTCGGTGGCAATGACAACAGCGGGAAAAGTATCCAATGTTGTCCCGGATGAATTGGAAAGGATTAATGTTTCTCCACCAGATTTTATCCTAAAATTGGTGTGTAATTTTGTTTTATCTGAAGTTCTATTCTTTTCAGAAGCCCAAATTAAAAGATATTCTTTAGCTTCAATTGTGATATTAGGGAATGTCCATTTGGTTAGGTTATCAGTCTGATCTGTCAGTCCGTAATCCTTGAGATTTATAGATGTATTCCCGTAGTTATAGATTTCAATCCAATCTTCATAATCCCCGTCCTCATCCGCTTTGGTCTGCGTATTAGATGACATTACCTCATTCACAACCAAGGATTGAGAAAATCCGTTTGTACTGCAAAAAAGTAACAGAAATAATAAAAAAATGTAAACATTTCTTTTCAAAATAGGGCTCAATTTTAGCAGGGGGAAATGAAGAGGTGTCACGCACTCTAGGGCGTAAAAATAAGTTTTTATTTTTTTCTGAACAAGCCTTCTATTTTTAAATACTACTTGTCGGAATTTAAGGTGCTTACAACGAGTACTTTTCATATTCTTGAACCAATAAAACCATAGTTAATTAAGAATTTGTATATCAGGGAAAAGAAATTTAATCACTTTTCTAGAAAACATCCTTTGAGTCTCCGTATCTTGCAATAACAAGCAAAAGGATTATGTTAAGCTGGAAAGATATTATCAAATTTACCACAAAAGGGAATCCGACTCCAGATAAAAGAGTTGAGAAATCCGAAGCTGAATGGAAGGAATTACTCACACCAGAGCAATTTCGAATTACACGCTTGAAGGGAACAGAAAGACCTCACAGCGGTGCATTATGTACGATTTATGACGAAGGAAAATACAATTGTGTTTGTTGTGACACACCTCTATTTGATTCCAGTATCAAATTTAGCTCAGGAACGGGTTGGCCAAGTTTCACCCAACCCATAAAGGAGAATGCTATTCAGTATATCAAAGACACCTCTTACGGAATGATTCGAGTAGAGGTGTTATGCAATACTTGCGATGCACATCTTGGACATATTTTTCCCGATGGCCCGAAGCCAAGCGGATTGCGATATTGTATCAATTCAGAATCTATGCGCTTACAAAAAGCGGAAGAAAATGAGTAAGAATATGCAATTGGCTACTGTTGGAGGTGGTTGTTTTTGGTGTACCGAAGCGGTTTTTCAGGAAGTAAAAGGGGTCGAAAAAGTAGTTTCTGGCTATGCTGGAGGAACCGCACCAGGTAGACCCACCTACAGAGAGATTTGTTCTGGATTAACGGGTCACGCAGAGGTAATTCAAATTACGTTCGACGCAAATGTGATTTCATATGCTGATCTTTTGGTAATTTTCATGACGACTCACGACCCAACTACATTAAATCGGCAGGGTGCAGACGTAGGAACCCAATACCGATCGGTAATTTTTTATCATAATAAAGAGCAGAAGGAAATTGCAGCGACAGTGGTAACGGAATTGGCTCCCTATTTTGATTCTAAAATTGTGACGGAAATTAGTGAAATTCCGATTTTCTATGAGGCAGAGGATTATCATCAGAATTATTATCGAAATAATAAAAGTCAAGGATACTGTAGTTATGTGATTACTCCAAAACTGACTAAATTAAGAAAACTTCACGCCGATAAATTGCGATGAACCTAAACGTAAAAAACTCCTTTATAACAGCGCTTCCTGCAGATTCAAATACTGAAAATACACGAAGACAGGTCTATAATTCGGTATATTCTTATGTATATCCGAAACAAACTTCCAATCCATCCCTTATTCATACATCTGAAGAAATGTTGAAGAAATTAGGCCTAACAACCTCAGATGCTAAATCAAAGAAATTCCTATACATCATGACTGGCAATGCCATTTATCCAGAGACAAAACCCTTTGCAATGGCTTATGGTGGACATCAGTTTGGGAATTGGGCGGGTCAATTAGGTGATGGACGCGCCATCAATCTTTTTGAAACCGAATACGATAATCAGCGATGGATGGTTCAGCTAAAAGGTGCCGGAGAAACTCCGTATTCGAGATCTGGTGACGGCCTGGCAGTATTGCGATCGTCAATTCGTGAATACCTTTGTTCAGAAGCAATGTATCATTTAGGCGTCCCGACCACTCGGGCATTATCATTAAGTCTCACGGGCGATCAGGTATTACGAGATATGTTATACGACGGGAATTCAGCTTATGAAAAAGGTGCCATTGTGTCTCGGGTGGCTCCCTCTTTTTTACGATTTGGGAATTTCGAGCTTTTTGCGGTTCGAAATGATATCGAAAATCTAAAAACCCTTACCGATTATACCATTGAAAAGTTCTATTCAGAACTAGGCGAACCAAGTAAAGAAACCTACATTCAATTCTTTCGAAAAGTAGCCGAAAAAACACTTCATATGATTATGGAATGGCAGCGCGTTGGGTTTGTTCATGGAGTGATGAATACGGATAATATGTCCATTCTAGGCTTGACAATTGATTACGGTCCTTACGGATGGTTAGAAGGTTTTGATTTTGGATGGACTCCAAACACTACAGATCATCAGCACAAACG
>Ga0213864_10001596_pt1 | contig 10109 bp, 18 predicted proteins | sample PICome_5_FD_160078 | JGI IMG/M metagenome (GOLD analysis project Ga0213864, IMG submission 160078) | Coastal seawater microbial communities near Pivers Island, North Carolina, United States - PICO247 | ecosystem: Environmental > Aquatic > Marine > Coastal | place: USA: North Carolina... | reverse complement strand
TTGATTCGCTACGATTGAGGTGAAAAATCGTGAACCCCTTCGACCAAGCATGGCTTGTTTTGAAAGAATATTCAGAGCAGGATTTGAATTATTTTTTTAGAGGTGGGCATCCAAAAAATACTTTTGAATACGGGCAACAACAAGTTCCCGATTGGCGTGAAAGAGAAGAATATTCAGTGCTACTAGACAGAGTGGCGCAGAACAAAAAACCAGTAGGGAGTGTGGTTTTAGATAATTATCCTGATAAAGAAAAAGTTTGGGAAGAAATTACGTCAAAAGATTTAGATGCGAAAAGATTCACAAACGAATGGGGCACAGATATGGCTTACTTCACAAATATGGGTGATGCCACTTTACAAGACCTTGCAGAATCAAGAGGGATAAATTTGCCTTCTAATCCACGAAATTCTATGAAAGTTAGAAATTTTGTGAATTCAGGTTTTGATATGGCTAGTGAGCATAATCCTGTTAATTTGCTAGAATCCGCACTTTTGTTGGGTTACCCATATGGAGATGAGCAACAATGAACCCCTTCGACCAAGCGTGGGCTTTGCTCAAAATGCCCATTGTGGATACTAAAGTGCCGGGTTTGAAAGTGGCTTATGGGTTTGACGAGCCTGTAAGAGAATTACACGAATATGACAAACTAAAGGGTAGGTGGGGCGCTAAGCCTGAATTAATTGGTGAAACCAATTATCAAGGAAGTGAGATGGAGGAGATGACTCCGAACGAGTATTTCGACAGATTAGCAGAAGTAGGCATACAAACGCAATTTAGTGGTAAAATACATCCAAGACCTCACGAAGATACCCTATTAGGCCAATCTCAAGAAATACAAAATAAAATCCCTGATGATTACAAAACGTTAGAATCAATGCGGCATTTTGGTATGAAGTTCCCAATTGGTGAAGGGCCAAAAATGGTTGATAGAATAATTGAAGGTATCAAGCAGGGCAAGATTATGGGTGCTCCTGAGATTGATATGGCGGGCGATAGTCCGACTGGCTACCAAGAAGGAGGGCATCGAATGGACGCTTTGAGGATATTGGGTTACGGAGATACGCCTATACCAGTTGCCATTACTAGACAAACGGAGACTATATGATGAATCCATTCGACCAAGCATGGCAGATTCTCAAGATGCCGCCAAAACCTGATTTCCCATATTATGGCGACCCTGAAGAATTCTATATGCAGCATTCCATTCTCCCAAGAGGTGAGCATGGCCCTGATGTGCTAAATATAGCGGCAACTCAAGGGTTAGAGGCTTATGACCAAAAACCAATGAACTATGGAACTGCCAGTTTTTACATTCATGACGATAAATTAGTCCCACGTACTGCCCAAGTGAAACCTGCTTTCAGGAGAGGAGGTATTGCAACCGATATGTACGACCATGCCGAAAAAGTCACAGGTTTACCAGTTGCAGATGAGGCGGTTAGTCAAACTGAAGCCGCCGAAAAATTTTGGGATGCTCGTAGAGAAAAGACTGGTGCAGAAAAACCGGACTGGAAACAAGACCCGAACTGGAGAAGGGGTTTGTACAAGCCGCCTAAGATAAAAATACGAAGATAGAATCTTCGATAAAGTACAGTGAAATAGAAACTACAACCACCAAAAACCACTGTGATAAATCCCACAGTTGTTTTTTGATTGACCCCATAATTAACCCCATGAAGGCCTCTGATATCATAATATCGGGACGAAGAAGGGTTTATTTATATACCATGTGTGGGGTTTTTACTGATGACCGCTTTTAATGAGGCATGGCTTTTGCTTAAAACACAGCCATCGGGTCTAACGTTTTCTTTGGAAGAGAAGAATACTATCTTCACTACCCTAGTGAAAATGATGAACAGCGGAGACGTTGCTCTACAAGAGGAAGCAGAGATGCTTTTTGCCCGATATGTTGATTTGCAAAGGTAACTTCCGGGGTTACATGGCTGACTCAATCCGACTTTACGAAGTAGGAATGAGGGATGGCCTTCAAACAATCGAAAAAGAGGTCACTACGGACCAAAAAGTAGCCTTAGCGGAGATGCTAATCAAGGCTGGATTAGATAAAATCGAGATTGGTAGTTTCGTTCACCCAACCCTCGTACCACAAATGAGAGATACAGATGTGGTTTTTACTAAACTCGTTGAAAATCTCGACATTGTACCTGAAATTGCGGCTTTAGTGCCCAATAGAGAAGGATTAGAGCGTGGTTTAGAAGCCGAAATAGAATATTACAACATCTATTTTTCTCCTTCCGGCGAATTTAATGCCCGAAATCTCGGAACACCGTCATTAGACCGAATTTTTGAGAGATATGAAGAAACAATTCTAGGAATGCCGCCTTCTTTCATTCGGGCTTACATCAGTTGTGCCTTTTCTAGTCCGTTTGAAGATTATGATGATGCTTCATTTATTGAAATGTTAAACTGGTGCAGTGGAAAAGTGGGTACGGTCGTGCTTGCAGACACCGATGGCTCCGCAACTCCAAAAATTGCAGTTGAAAAAATTAAGTTAGCAAAAACTGTGTTCGATAATGTTGCTGTTCACTTCCACAAACCATCAGCAAAACGTGTTGGGTTTGAGGATTTACTCAATGCTGCCTATCTTTCCGGTGTTAGAGAGTTCGATTGTAGTGTTGGCGGGCTGGGCGGTTGCCCATTCGTGCCGGGAAGTTTTGGAAACTTGTCTACTCAATTCGCAGTAGACTGGGCGAATGACTACGGTATTCCTCTTGAGCAAAAAATAGACAATGCAAAACTAGAGGCTGCTGAAGTTTATTTGCAATCAGTAATCAAAATTCCACTTGCAGAAAGAGCAAGAAAATACATCTCACGAAAATTGCGTAGTGTTAATATTAGCCCCTTCTCGCATTAATTGGCGGGTTTCACCGGCTAATCGCTGATACGCTGCCCTATTTTCTGCTTCTTTTTGAGCCATTTGCTCTTTATTCCCAAAAGGAGTTTCGTTCATTGTCCTTGAAAGAGCAGATGAAGCCATTTCTTTTGGTTTATTCAAAATTCCAATTAAACCACCAGCACCTTCTTTCCCTGCGGTTGCCCCAGCGCCTATTCCAGCACCAACTCGTGCTGCTCCTGCTGTTGCGCCAGTAGTGGTTGCAAGTGCTAGCGGGGCGGCTTTCAGCACTAACACCTTGCTCATGACCTGTCGAAGAAGGGAGAAATCTAAGAACTTACCGTTTTTCCTTCGGCCCGTTCTGTATGAGCGGAGAAGAGTTCTCTCTTTGTTATGACCTTTTGAAAGGTCAATTTGGATACAAGAAAGAATCTTATGTTTCTCAGCGACCGAAAAAGGTAGCACAGGCCAAAGTCCAAAGGATGGCGAGAAAGGTTAAAACCAAGAAAGCCAAAGCGAAGTACAAGCGGGACTTGGCGAGAGGAGCAGTTAGACCAAAAATGAGAAGACAAACAGGATTAGTAAGGGTGGCAAGACAACGATGACAACAGCATTCGATTTAGCATGGATTACTTTGAAAAAAGCATGGTATGACGAAGTTGATGACCCTTATCGTGACCCTAAAGAACTTCGTGAATCCGATTTCCCACCGGGTACTTCTGCTGCTGAAAGAATGGCTGTCGCTAGAAAAAGGTCAGAAGAAGACCCCGGCCAAACTGCAAAACCATACTCTACCGAAGACTTCGATGAAGCAGATGATGAAGAGAAGAAGAGGAAAGACAAGAATTTATCTCAACTTGCAAGATTAATGATGGAGCGGGACCGCAATGCCTGAAGATAAGAAAAAACCCGGAATGGCCTTAGTCATTTCAGTAACTAAACCTAGCCCAAAGAAGCCTACAGAAACTGCTACTCCCGATAAGGATAGCAAAGAAAAAATGATTACTGAATCTAATTTACCTGAAATGCCGCAAGGCACTGCCACACTTTCTCCTGATTATGCTGCTGAAAGAGCAAGAGTCGCTAGAATGCCGACTCCGGGTGGGGCTTTGTCTAGACAAAGAGAATTAGAAAGACAAAGAGCAGCACAAGAAGCAGCATCCTTAGAAAGAGGTAGGCGAATTTTTGCACCAAGACCTACAGTTGGGAATCAATTGCGGGCATTTGGTCCTTCTACAACAGAAGATAGGGATGATTTTGAAAGCGGTTCTGCTGCTCCAATTATACGAAGGTCTGAGGCTTTTGACTTTGCATGGTCTATTTTGAAAAGAGAAGCAACAATATATGACGAAAATGTTAGCCCTTTGGGGATGCAACAAAGACAGGGAACTGCTACTTTAGACCCTAATTACCCAGCAGACAGAGCAGCAATGGCAAGACAAGGAGCGGCTGAAAGGCAACGAGAACTAGAGCGCCAAAGATTGGCCCGCCAAGTTGCTGAAAGTGCCCAAGAAAGAAGAGGCATCGGTCAAGGTAGAGTTGTAGGTTCTCCATATTGATGTGGTGAAAATGACTTGTGAATGCGGCCATTGCTATGCAATGGATACCGTATGGGATGGTTTGTACAAAAAATTGTGCCCTGAAGGTAAAGCCGCTGCTAAAAGAAAATTCAAAGTTTATCCATCTGCTTATGCAAATGGGTGGGCGGTTCAGTATTGTCGTGGGAAATTCAGGGGGAAAAAGAAGAAATGACCCACGCAGCAATAACAAAGGCGTGGAATCTTCTCAAAGGTAAAGAGGATGCACCTAATTATCGTAAAGCATCAGGCTCAAAAAATTGCGGAAACTGTAAAGTTTGGGATGCTTCTGCTACTAAAGACCCTGAAACTGGTTATTGTAAGATGTACGATTTTAACTGTAGAGCCGACCATGTTTGCGATGCTTGGGTCGGTGATGAGTAATGACAGAAGTACTTGTCAAGAATCTTAATCGTTGGTTCAAAGAAAAGTGGGTAGATGTATCTAGAAAAGACAAGGATGGAAAACATCCACCTTGTGGACGAAGTGAAGCAAAAACCTCCAGTAAAGGATATCCAAAGTGTAGACCTTCTGTTAAAGTCAGTAGTAAAACTCCCAAAACTTCAGGTTCAATGAGTGCTGAGCAAAAACGAGCAGCCACAAAAAGAAAGAGAGCAAAGAAGCAAGGTGTCGGTGGGAAACCCACTATTGTGAAAATGGTAAAGGTGATTTAATGCCGTTTGCATCTCAGGCTCAAAGGAAGTTCATGTATGCTCGCCATCCAAAAATGGCTAAAGAGTTTGAATCTAAAACACCTAAAGGTAAGAAATTACCAATAAAAGTAGAAAAGCAACAACAAAAACTACCTTCATCTTTAACTCAAGGTGCTACTACCAGCCCACTTACTGCCGATAAGTGGTTCAAGAAGCCGGTTTCACAGCCGACACCCAAACCTGCTGATACTTCTACAACTCAAACATCATTAACAGAATTTCAGAAAGCATTTGATTTTCTTAAAGAACGTAAATCCCCTGAAGCCAAGCGGCATAAGTTGGAATACGACAAAAAATACGAGTCTAGCCCGGAACGAGTAAAATATCGAGAGGAACTCAATCGTGAGAGACGACGCAGGGGCATCTATGGGTCAGGTGACCATATGGATGTGAGTCATACCCAAGGTGGTAAATTAACTCTTGAGAGTGAACACGCAAACCGGGCTAGGCATTTCAAAGACCGTGGAACTCTCAGAAGGCAATAATCCAATTGTCTAATGTATAGTATAGACTTTACATATATATTATATCTTATGTATATACTATACATCGGATTATTGGATTCTTTGCTAGAGTTCTGTTCAGAACCTTTATGATGACCCCTTCGGTGGCCTCAATCGAGGTCAAAGTATGCAGGGCGATAACAACGACTCAGAAATTAGGCTGATGGGGCTTATCATAAGCCAATCAGCATTGATAGGTGTAGCAGTTGCTATTTTCGATAGTAAACTGTGGTTAGTAAACGATGAAACATGGATGAACGGAGTAAATTACGCTATGGGGGCTTTCGCTGTTCAAGGATTGGCTTATTATTTGTTTAAGATGTTCTTTGAAAGAAATCTAAGAGAAAGGGCAAGAATAACAGAATTCCAAAGACAACAACAAAACAGATTTAGAAATATTCAAGTTACATTTGACCAACGCCGTTCTGATATGGAATTGAGAAGACAAGAATTAGAATTAGAAAAAGAACTTAGATGGATGGAACAGAATCCTGACCAAGTACCTAGTTCATTTAATCCGAGTATGAGAGATGTCAATAACCAATCAAATCTAGGTTTAGATTATCATTCCACTCTAAACCCGTCTTTAGTTTCAACTAACGAAGAAGCGTACCAATGGGCTTTGAAAAATCCAGTTTCTAGTACACCTAACAATACACCTGTTCACAAAGCGAAAATTGCTGAGTCGAAGTCGCTAGGTATTAATGAATTAAACAACATGGCTGATGAACTTACAGACATACCATTGAAAAAAGATGGCACACCCGATTTGAGATATAGCAAGAATCGTGATTGAACATGGGGAAGATTTTCAAAACACCAAAAGACGACTCTGTTGAAGAAACGCTACGTGCTATGCACTTAGCAAATACTGTAGATAATGTCTACGAATGGGGTTATGGGTGGGTCAGAACAATTCTTGTCAGTATTGCATCCATTCTTACTGTTAGTGCTATTGAATTATATTACGATGTCTCTCTTTGGTCTATAACAGTTGAATGGTTTTTCCAGCAAGTAGCAGATTTTGGTAATTGGTTAGTAGGTTTAGTGAGTTGATACCATGTCCATGACGGGCAGTGTACTCATTGGTGCAGCCCTTTGGGGTCAAAATCTCTATAATTCTTGGAAACCGAGGTCAGTTGCTGTTTATGGAACAAGTATGGTTGGTAAAACAACTTTAGACAGTTATCTTACTACTCCGGGTGAAATGGAGGAAATCTCAGAAGATGAAAGAACAGAGCATTTCAAAATACTAACTAGATACATTTTACCAAAGGCTACTAAAAAACGAGTTCATTGGAAGGGTGAAAAAAGAGTTGTAAATTCAGCAGATATTGGTGGTCAAGAACGATATTGGAATTTATGGGTTGAAGATATGGTATCTCGCCAAGTTGAGGCTGTTGTCTATATGTTTGACGACCGGGCTTTCAAAGGAGGCATGGAAGGAGTTGAGCAAGTTGCGGGTTTCAAATTCTTAGTTGATACATTGATTAAAAGAAATTATCGCTACCGAACCCTAAAAAGTAGATGGCGAGGTAAAAAATATTCTCCTAAAGTTATCATGTTAGTCGGAAATAAAGCAGACCGATTTTTCGATGAGACCGCTGCAATGCTTTGGCAACAAGGAAGAATTGGAGAACACAAAATTTTCGACCCATTCCGTGATGACTTAATTAGATTACAAAAAGCAGGTATTAGAACAAAACGTTCCTTTATGGCTACAAGAATTGGGTGGAATGTGGAAGTAACCATGCTTGATTTATTGTCCAGTTGATAATTATCCTTTTGAATGACCCCACCAATATCCTTTTGAAGAACTAACATCTCGGTGATACTATGGCTAGAGTAAAAAACGACACCACCCTCGTAGCCACAGGTGGTGGGTCGAATAGTCTACGCTCTACAGTTCCAATTTGGATTATAGAGCAGTTTGACTTGAAACCCGGCGACCGATTAACGTGGAAGTTGGATATAGAAAATGGGGACTTTTGTATCAAAGTGAATCCAATAAAGGATGTGTGAAACGATGAATATACCTTTTTCGGGTGAAAATCAATACACAAACTTAGGATTTTCAAATGATGCTGCGCTTATGGCTTTAGCAGCACAAGGTAACCCACAACTGACTAGAGCAGTATTGATGGAACAGGCCGCTGCTCAAAGAGAAATGCAACAGATTGCAAATCAAAGAAATCTTGAAGTTCCAAAAGTTAATTTCTATCCAAGTACTCACGCTAACCCTAGAAAGGCTAGAAGTCAAGATATTAGACAAGCGTATCGTCTTTTGAGACCAACAAAACGCTTCCTTTTTTCTCCAAGAAGGATTTTTGGTTCAAAATATCTATACAACAAACAATCTCATCTTTGTGTGGTTGATGGTTGCGATTGTAAAGAATTAATCCAATATGACAATCTCTATGCAAAAATATGTGATGATGAAACTGGCCGAAGTCTTTGGGATATGTACTGGCAAAACCCTGTAACTGGGGAGGCTGAAGCGTTTTTGGCTATGGACAAAGTTACTAGTGGGAGAAAAATGAGAGGTACTTATTGTCCTGAACATCTTCATTTGTTTCATCTTCTTTGTAAATGGGAAACCGAAGAAGAAAAAGAAAATGAAATGAAACCTTCTAGATTTAAAGATAAGGTGAAACAAGGAGTTTCAATTGTTACTGTGCCAGTCAGTATTGCTAAGAAAAATGAAACACCTGTTCCTGAAATGTTGCAAAAATATGAGCCATTTTTTGAAATGCTTGAACAGGATTCAAGAAAAACTAGTGGTATAAATATAATTCATTACAAGAACCCTGAAACTGGTATGAATGACTTAACATCAGTACATTTCGATTTAAGAATATTCCAAAAAGAATTGATGCAAATGAATCAACCTACACCTGCTTTCCAAGAAATCTTGAATCAACAGGCTAATGAGGCGACCCCTCCTGTGCTTTCACAATAACCGCAATGAGGTGAGAAGAAATGGTCGGACTTTTTAGTAATAATCAATCACAACAATTAGCAACAAATTCACTTAATCTAAGCCAAACTGGTGCACCTATGGGTGCTGGTATGAATGGGTTTGCACAACCATCTATGCAAAATGGTCTGGCTGGAACTCCTATGATGCAGGGGCTTTTCGGTGGAATGGGGTATGGAGACCAATATAATCAATACGCTAATGCACCAGTAGCACCTCCTTCAGATTCTGAAATCCTTCTTTCTATGCTTCAAACATTAAACCCAATTGACAAATTTATCATAAGTCAACAGATGCCTGTTTTTATTGAAATGCTGTCAAACACAATGACTTTTTCTTTACTAAATATTTTGAAAAACTCTAAATTTGCCTTAGATGAAGAGGATGGAAGTTTAACCTTAGATGTCACTTCTCTACCTAGCGATTTACAAACCTTGAGTGCAGAAAATATTGTTGCACAATTATCTAACCTTCAAAATCAATCTAGTGCTATAATTCAAAACGCTGAAATGAAGAGACAACAAATCTTAGCAGCAGCCAATCAAAGTATGCTCCAAGGTGCTCTTGGTGCTGCTTTGGAAAATCCGGGTATGATGGAAAGCATGGGTAATGCATTAGGTTCAACTGCCCGGTCTTTGATGTTTGGAGGTAGAGCATAATGTTAGACAATAATCCCTTAACTACAATTCCTAATCAATTGACGAATTTATCATTAGATATGTGGAGTCCAAAAAGAAGTGTGGTCATTGATATGATTATGGTACAATTAATCAGTTTGATAGTTTTGATGGCATCTGTGCTCGCTTTCAGAGGAAGTAATTTGAGCACCAGTGAGGCTACTTTTTACATATTTGGTTTGTTTTCGTCTATGATATTTTTGTCTGCTGTATATGGTAGAATAACACAGATGCAGAATTAACTTTATTGGGCTACCCCTCATAAGCGAAACTAATGAGTGTAAGCGCTCGTGTTTCTAAACGCTCTTGCGCCTTCTGTCAATCAGAAGAAAGAGATGCTTTGGAAGCCTCGCTTTTGGCTGGTGAATTTTCAGCAAAGCAGTTAGACAAAGATATGAGTTGGAGGGTGAATACCGCTGACCGACACTTCAGAAATCATATGGGTGAATACCATATGGCTGCTAATCCTTCTTGTGTAATTTGCTCTCATCCTGAACGTGCTAATTATGAGAGTCGTTTTTTCGCTGATGGTAATGAAATTGACAACATAGCCGATGAATTAGAGGTTGCTGAGAATACGGTTTACCATCATATGAAGCATCACTTCCAACCTTTAGTTCAAAAATCAGCAGCAATAGAGGTTGCTTTTTCTGTAGGTCAGGAACTTAATCTTCTCAGAAGTAATGCTGAGCGGCTGAATTATAAGTTATCAGAATTACTTTCTGAAGGTTCAGTTCATGAAGACGGTTTTGTTCGTGATGCTGTTTCTTTGCATAAAGAAGTCCGTGAAACTGTGAAAGATTTACTCAAA
>Ga0213864_10001595_pt1 | contig 10116 bp, 12 predicted proteins | sample PICome_5_FD_160078 | JGI IMG/M metagenome (GOLD analysis project Ga0213864, IMG submission 160078) | Coastal seawater microbial communities near Pivers Island, North Carolina, United States - PICO247 | ecosystem: Environmental > Aquatic > Marine > Coastal | place: USA: North Carolina... | reverse complement strand
GCCAGGTAAAACATTCTTAGCTCTAACCAAATGACCTCCAGCGCCATTGCCTTGCAGGCAAGCGCTGCAGATCAAACAGAAAGCCACCCGCATGGGTGGCTTTCTTGTTGGTGAATGATGCTGGTAATAACCAGCATCATTCACCGTTTTAGCTGCGATGCACGTGCACCTGCTTCCAGTTGCCATTGATGCGCTGCCAGATCCGCGTTTCGCAGCAGCTGGCAGTGATTGGATCCCCTTGGTTGATGCGCTGGGTGAGGCGTGTGTAGCTCAGCACCACTGCGTCGTCGTTCAGCCAGCGCAGGTGGGGGCGGGCCATGGTGACGGTGATCGGAGAAGGGGCCTCGCCGCTGGTAGGTAGCTCGAAGTAGTAACGATGAAAGGCCAGTCCTTCCACCAAGTGGCCACTGGTTTCTGCTTCAAAGCAACTCAGATTCTCATTGCAGAACTGCGCGTAGCGTTCCCAGTTGCCTCCGGCCACGCTCTCCAGCATGGCTTGATTAATCGTGAGAATCTCCTGGTCGCGAGTGCTAGGAGCCATGGGATGGATCAAATTGGCTGTAATTGCTGATTCTCTCAAACCTGCCGCAATCGCGCGACGGGTTCTCGCCTCTGTCACTTAGCAGCACGGCCATCCCTGTTTTGCTTGCGGCGTTCAACTCATCAATGCAATCGCTGATGAAGAGAACTTGATCGGCAGGTGTCTGCAATTCTGCGATGATTTTCTTGTAGCTCTCGGTGTTCTTCTTTGGTCCTGTTCGCGTGTCAAACCAGTGGCTGAACAATGGGCAGAGATCACCTGCTTGGCTGTGGCCGTACAGCAGCTTTTGGGCTGGGATTGATCCCGATGAATACACCGCCAGCACCAGTCCTTGTTGCCGCCAGCGTTGCAGGGCTGCCGGCACATCTGCAAACAGGGGTGCGATCAGGTCGCCCTTGTGGTAGCCCGCTGCCCAGATGCGCCCTTGCAGATCTTTCAGAGCGCTGAGTTTGATGTCGCGATCGATCAGCAGCTTCAAATAGCAGCCAACAGCGTCCATTCGCGCTGCCTGATGCATGGCCTGGTGCATCTCGACAGCTTCTGGCGTGGGATCGGAGTGCCAGGCCTGTTCCACATCATGGATCAGCTGTGCAATCTCCGGTTCTTTGCCATGTGTGTTCAGAAAGCCGCTGATCCGTTCTCGCGCATAAGGAAACAGCACCTCGGCCACAAAGCTAACGGGGCATGTGGTTCCTTCGATATCGAGCAGCACATGCGTGATGGTTGCACTCATTTAGGGTTGTTCCTTGGCATGGGTTAGAGCTTTCAAAAGAAGGCGTCGCCAGTGTTGCTCCAGCAGAAATTCATGAATTTCCAGGTGACGCATGGCGCTGCCAAGATTGCGGCCCCAGGCATACAGCCCGTGTCCGGCGATCAAAATGCCGTGAGGTGCATCCTTCAGCTTTGGCTGAGCTGCTGCGGATAGGGCTATCAAATCCTGATTGTTGGCCAGCACTGGTATGGCCACTGAGCAGGCATGGGTGCTGATTCCATCGAGGCCTTTCAGCATTTCCATGTCTGACAGTTCGATGGCACAGGCGATGTTGTGCTGCCTCCCATCCAGCGCCCATTGGGAGAGCAGGGTTGCTGCCTGTGAATGGGTGTGCAGGACAGCGCCTGCATCGCAGTGGCGCACGATGGCCAGATGCAAGGCGGTTTCAGCGCTGGCCTTGCCGCTGCCGCTGAGCACCTTTCCGCAGCCATCAACCACGATCAAGTCTCTGGCTGCCACTGAGCCCTTGTCCACACCGCTCGGGGCCATCAACAACTGCAGTGGCTCTTGTTCCAGCACACAGCTGAAGTTGCCCCCGGTGCCATCGCACCAGCCGCGCTGATGGATGCGACCCATCATGTTGCTGAGGGCAGAAGCGAGGGCTCTGGCGTTGGCGTTCAGCAAGGCTCGTTGCTGGTCAGGGTTTGGTTCCACCCTGGCATCGGGGGCACCAGTGGCTGCTGCGTCCCCCCAATTTGTCGCGTTGGATCACGCCGCCGCACACCCGGCAAGGTTGCCCGGTGCGGCGATAAACCCAGGCTGCATGGCCGTAGTTGCCGTTGCGCCCGGTGAGATCGCGGAAATCGCTGAAGGAGGTGCCGCCTGCTCCGATGCTGGTTTTCAGCACAACAACCAGTGCCTTGTGGAGCCGTTTCAGAGCGTCAAGGCTCAGTGTTCCGCTGGGTGTATGCGGTGCAATGCGGCTGATGAACAGCGATTCGTCGGCGTAGATGTTGCCCACACCCGCCACCAGGCTCTGATCGAGCAGGGCTGTTTTGATCGGTCGGCTTGAGCCGGCCAGCCGCTGGCTCATATGGTCTGGGGTGAAGGCGGGGCTGAACGGTTCTGGACCCAGCTTGCTCAGTCCTGTGATCACCCGCTCCATGCTTTCCCCTGGCGGCACCCACCACATCTGCCCGAAACTGCGCATGTCAACGAAGCGCAGCTCCTCACCCTCGGCATTCCAGAACCTCACGCGGGTGTGGGTGCATGGCGGTTCGGGTTGGTCGAACCACAGGAACTGCCCGGTCATGCGCAGGTGAACGCCCCAGTAGCCGGCATCGCTATCCCCGCGTTGCAAGCTGGCGATCAGGTATTTGCCGCGGCGCTGCCAGCTGGCCAACGTGCAACCGCTTAATGCGGCACAGAACAATTCGGGCAGTGGCGGTGAGGCAATGGCTCTGGCCCGCAGCACGTCCACCTGGGCGATCGTGAACCCGTTCATCTGTTGCTCCAGTCCGCGGCGAACCGTTTCAACCTCAGGGAGTTCCGGCACGCGGCAGTTGGATGGATCAGTGCCACAGATTGCCATGCACGCTGTGCGGCATAAAAAAGCCGGCCCAATGGCCGGCAGTTGGTGCGAACACCGTTGGGTTGTTTCCTGATCCCTTGAGACCTCAGGCCTTTTCCAGTTCGCTTTCGGCGAAATTGTTGGTGTTGATGCCGCCTTCAGAGCCACTCACACCGTTGTAGTTCACCTTCTCGAAGCGCACCACGACGGGGTAGCGGATGCCGGACGTGTCAATCGAGGCGACAGTGCCGACTTCGTTGAACCAATAGGACTCAGGACGCTTGATGCGCACCTTGTCGCCGCGGGAGATGGCCATCGCTGCGCAAAAAAAGGGTGGCTGTCAAAAGGGAATGTACCCGTGCTCCGTGGCCCTTGATGCTGCCCGTCACGAAACGTGGCACCATCGTCCTCCCACGCGCTGCGCTCCATGGCCGAGGCCCCGTCCTTCAGCCTCGATTTGCCGGATCCTGAGAGCGACTCCATCAGCTCGATGGAGTTCCTGGCTCGCATTGAAGAGGCCTGGGCCATCTGCGACCGCTTTGATCTGCAAACCGAAATCTGGCGTGGACGCATCCTTAAGTCGGTGCGTGATCGCGAACGCCGGGGTGGTGAGGGCCGCGGTGGCGGTTTCCTGCAGTGGCTGCGCGAGCAGGAGATCAGCAAAACCCGCGCCTATGCCTTGATTCAGCTGGCTGAATCGGCGGATCAGATGCTTGGGGAGGGGGTGCTGGAGGAAACCAGCGTGAACAATTTCTCCAAGCGGGCCTTTATGGAAACGGCCCAGTCCAATCCGGAAGTGCAGCTGATGATCGGTGAGGCCGCCAACGACGGTCAGCAGATCACCCGCAAGCAGGTGCGCCAGCTTACCGACGAATTCACAGCAGCCACCAGCCCGCTGCTGCCTGAGGAGATTCGCCAGCGCACTGCCGAGAATCTGCTGCCTCCCAAGGCGGTGGCCCCCCTGGTGAAAGAGCTGGCCAAGTTGCCGGAGCAGCAGCAGGAAGATCTGCGCAAAGTGCTCCGAGATGAACCCGAACTGGAGCGTGTGAAGGATGTGACCAGCACGGCGCGCTGGTTGAGCAGGGCCTCGGAAGCTGGTTTGGCGGTGCGCGCGTTCCAGCAGGGCGATCTTGATCTGGAAAAAGCGATGCAGGAGGCCCTGCGCCTTGATGCGCTTGGGTTGTTGTCCGATGCGGTGTCGCAAGCCCAGGCCCTGGAGGCTGCCGTGCTCAAGCTGCACACGAGCTGGCGCCGGCTCAATGGCTTGCAGGAGCGGCTCTGGGTGGAAAGCGGCAGCAGCACGCCCCATTTGCGTGAGCTGCTCACCGCCTTGCAAACCCTGAGCGGAAACACCTTGCGTGTTTCCCTGGGCGAACTGGCGGGCGGCAAGCGTGTGCGGCTGCAGCTGGTGGAGGAATCGCCTGATCAGCTGGAGGCCCCCACCATTGCGGTGTTGGCCCAGCCCGGCTGATGCTGGCGTGATGGGTGATTCGCTCGAGCAGGCTCTCCACGAACACTTCGGCTGGAGCGCGTTCCGCCCTGGGCAGCGCCCTGTGGTGGAAGCCATGCTTGAAGGGCGCGACTGCTTGGCGGTGCTGCCAACCGGTGCCGGCAAGTCGCTTTGCTATCAGCTGCCTGCCCTGGTGCGTGAGGGGCTGGTGCTGGTGATTTCGCCCTTGGTGGCGTTGATGGAAGACCAAGTGCTGCATTTGCAGCGCCGCGGCATCGCAGCGGCGTGCCTGCATCGGGGGCTTGATGCGCAGCATCGCCGTGATCTGATCGAGCGGGTGCGCAGCCATCGCTTGCGGCTGCTTTACCTGGCTCCGGAGCGCTTACAGGTGGCGTCCACCCGCCAATTGCTGGAAGAGATTCACGATGCAGGGCGCTTGGTGGGTGTGGCGATCGACGAAGCCCACTGCATCAGCGCCTGGGGTCACGATTTCCGGCCGGATTACCGCCGCCTCGGTCAGCTGCGGCGTTTGTGCCCCGGTGTGCCTTTGGTGGCGCTGAGTGCCACCGCTGCCCCACGGGTGCGGGCTGATCTGATTCGCTTGCTGGAGCTACGGCGGCCTTTGATTCAGGTGCGCTCCGCTCGCCGCGACAACCTTGCTTATGCGATGCGTCGTCGGCCGGCGGATCCCTTGCCCCAGGTGCTGGAAGCCTTGGAGAAAGCACGGGGGGCGGTGCTGATTTATGCCCGCACCCGCCGTTCGGTGGAGAGCTGGGCCAAGCGTCTGGGCCAGGCTGGTGTGGAGGCCATCGCTTATCACGCTGGGATGGATCCGGAGAGCCGCACTTTGGCGCTGGCCCATTTTCAGCAGCACAAAGCACCGGTGCTCGTGGCCACGGTGGCCTTCGGGATGGGCGTGGATCGTCCTGATGTGGGGCTGGTGCTGCATTTGGATCTCCCTGCCAGCGCTGAGGGCTACTTGCAGGAATCCGGAAGGGCGGGGCGCGATGGCAGCCCCGCTCAGTGCTTGGTGCTGTTTGACCCCGACGACCGCATCACCCGCGGCTGGGCGATGCGTGCATCGGCAGAGGCGGCCATGGAGGAGCAGGAGCGGCAGCGCTTGGCCCTGGCGCAGCAGCAGCTGCGGCGGATGGAGGCGGTGGCAGAAGGCCCAGCCTGCCGGGAGCAGGCTCTTCTACTGGCGGTAGGCGAATTGGTGCCACCGTGCGGGCGCTGCGATCGCTGCGGCCAGCAACCCCGGCTGCGCGACTGGTCTGTGCAGGCCAGGGAGGTGCTGGAGCAGCTGGAGCAGCGCGGAGGGGTGGACCTGCGCAGCCTGGGCGATGAACTGGCCCAGGTGGATGGTGATGAGGTGGACCGCTGGCGCTGGCTTGCCCGTCAGCTGGTACAGGAAGACCTGATCTCCGAAAGCGATGACGGCAGCCAGCGCCTCTGGCTACGGCCCGCAGGGCGGCGTTTTCTGCAGCAGCCCTGGCCTCTCAAGCTGGTGGCCTGATCAGCTGCCTTTGCTGCTGCACAGATCGCGGATCAACTTGTGCTCGAACTCGCTCTGTGGCGCATCCCACGTTTTCCAGGCGCCTGATTGGCCGGTGGCGTTGAGGCGTTTGGCCCCACAGTTGATCGCCAGGTAGAGCGGTTGGCCGTCGCTGTTGAGGCTTGGCGCTACGTAGCTGCCGCCCATGGATTGCCAATTGGCCCAGTCCACTTGCAGAGGGCCGTAGCTGCGCCAATCGGGGGCTGAGCCTTTGCCCGCAGTGCTGGCGCTTGCGGTGCTGGTTTGCTTGCTGGCTGCTGCTGCTTTGTTGGTGGTTTTGCTGCTGGTTTTGGCCGTAGCCACCTTGGTTTCGGTTTTGGTTTGCGGCTTGGGTTCCGGCTCTGGTTTGCTGGCTGGCTGAGCCACGGGTGTGCTTGTTGCTGCTTGCACCGTTGGTTCGGGCTTGGGCTCCGGCTTGGTTTCGGGCTTACGTTCCGGTTCGCGCTTGGCCGTTGGCTCTGGGGTGGTGTTTTGCACCGCAGCAGCTGCGGTCGCCACAGGTTGGGCTGCTGGTTCGGTTGCCGGTTTCGCAGCGGTTTGGGCTGCGGGTTTGGCCGTTGCTTGCACCACCGGCTTGGCGGCGGGTTTGGGAGTTGGCTTGGCTGCTGTCGCTGGCTTGGCGGCAGCCTTGGGTGCGTTGCTGCCGCGCAGGGTCAAGGTGCGGCCCACTTCAAGCCGGTTGGGATCGCTGAGGTTGTTGATGGCGATCAGGCTTTGCATCGATACCCCGTAGCGCTGGGCGATCAGCGAGAGGCTGTCCCCTGGCTGCACCTGGTGCTTGCTGGCGTTCTTGTTCACAGCCGGCTGGCTGGGTGGTTTCGGTGGTACCGGCACTTGGATGCGGCTGCCGGCCCAGAGATCATCCGGGCTGTTGAGGTTGTTGATCTGCACCAGCCGCTGAACGCTGGTGTTGTAGCGCTCCGCCAGCTCCGAGAGGGTCTCACCCGATTTCACGGTGTAGTTGGCCTGGCCGCTGCTCCTTGAAGCTGTACTGCTGCTGCCGCCGCCCGCTCCAGGCACTTGAATGCGGCTTCCGGCCCAGAGATCTTCAGGGTTGCGCAGGCTGTTGAGCTGCATCAGCCGATCGACTGTGGTGCCGTAGCGCACAGCGATCTCAGAGAGGGTTTCGCCAGCCTTCACCGTGTAGTTGCCCGTGCCGGTTCGGCTCCCACCGCCAGCGCCAGGCACTTGAATGCGGCTTCCGGCCCATACATCGTTTGGACTGCGCAGGTTGTTGAGCTGCATCAGCCGATCGACTGTGGTTCCGTAGCGCTCGGCCAGTTCCGAGAGGGTGTCGCCGGGCTTGACCACAACCTCCGCGGCCAGTCCTGGCAGGGGCAGCAAGAGGGCCAGGGCCAAGGCAGCGGCGGAACGGCGGCACATGGGGAAATGCGCATTCGACTGGTCGCACCATACGGGCCTAGCAGGGTGGTGCCAGTCCCCGTCCGATAAGGCCTAGCAATGGATTGGTGGCAGATGGTGCGGCGTCAGCCCAGCAGTCGACGCACCAGCGGCAGCTTGCCGGCGTACGGCGGATAGCGGACGGGGAGATCAAGGAGGAAGGGACGCCGCATCACGCTGCGTTCGTGTGAGAACGTGTTAAAGCCAGCCTGGCCGTGGCCGTTGCCCATGCCACTGCCCCCCACACCGCCGAAGGGCAGCTCCGGCACCATCACCTGCAGCACCACATCGTTAAAGCACACGCTGCCCGAGCTGGTGGTTTGCAGCAGTTGCCTCTGGGCCTTTGGGTCGCGGGAAAACAGGTAGAGCGCCAGAGGCTTGGGACGCGCGTTGATGTGGCTGATGGCCTCTTCGAGGCTGGCAATGGGCAGGATCGGCAGCAGCGGGCCAAACAGCTCCTCCTCCATGAGAGGGTCTTGCCCATGCTCAAGCCGGAGCAGCGTGGGAGCGATGCGCCTCCGCTGCCGATCCACCTGGCCGCCGCAGAGCACTTGACCGCGTTGTTGGGCTCCTTCCAGCAGCGTCAGCAGCCTCTGGAACTGCGTCTCGTTCACGATGCAGGCCAGATCGGGTGAGGCCAGTGGATCGCTGCCGAAGCTTTGCTGGATCCTATTGCGCAGCAAGGCCACCAGGGGCTGCTCGATCGCTGTGTGCACCAGCAGATGGTCGGGCGCGATGCAGGTTTGACCGGCATTGAGGGCTTTGCCCCACACCAGGCGCCGGCTGGTGACGGCCAGATCAGCATCGGCCAGCACCACGGCCGGGCTTTTGCCGCCCAGCTCCAGGGTGACGGGGGTGAGATGCCTTGCGGCCGCTTCCATCACCCGCCGGCCCACAGCAGCTCCTCCGGTGAAAAAGATGTGATCGAAGCGCTGCTCCAGAAGGCTGGCAGCGACGCGGCCATCGCCGCACACCACCTGCACGATCTGCGCATCAAAGTGATCGCTCAGCATCGCTGCGAGCAGTTCGGCTGTTGCCGGGGCGTGCTCTGACGGCTTGAGTACCACGGTGTTGCCGGCGGCCAGGGCGCTCACCAGTGGCTGCAGTGCCAACTGCAGCGGGTAGTTCCAGGGGGCGATCACGAGCACGCAACCCAGCGGTTCACGACGCACTTCGGCTTGTCCTGGCAGCAGGCTCAGGGGCATGGCCACCCTGCGGGGGCGCATCCATTGCCGCAGGTGTTGCCGCGCCGTTTGCAGTTCCTGGCGCACACTCACCAGCTCGAAATACGCCTCCACATCCGGTTTGCCCAGATCGCTGGCCAGGGCGCCCAGAACGGCCTCACTGCGGGCGTTGAGGGCGGCCTCGAGCCTGGCGAGCTGCTGCAGCCGCCAGGCTCGAGGCCGCGTGCCGCCGTCGGTAACGAGCTGCCGCATCGTGGCGATGGGCGTGGTGAGTGGCATGGCGGCAGGCAGCACTCAGCCCATTTCAGATCAAATCGGCACGCAGCCAAACCGCAGCGTTGGTGTTCAGGGGAACCGTCGCGATGGCCGGGCGGCGTTGTTGCTCTGCAGCTGCTGCATTGATCACAACAGCATCCACGATGCGCTGGAGCAGCAAGGCTTCGAGAAGGACTGGCTCAAACCCATGGGCTTCCAGCGCGTCAGGCAGGTTGCAGGACGCGGCGGCAGGCGGCCAGCCGAGGGAGAGGGCGTTCAGCCAGCGGGGGCTGCTGGGTGTGTTCTCTAGGCGCACCAGCTGTGAAGCCCTCCTCAGGTTCTGGGGCAGAGCCTGGTTGGCGCCGGCCTGGTAGCGGCCGTTGTGCTGCTTGCCAAAGGCCAGCCCCAGCCGTTCGCTGGTGTGCCGGTTGATCCGGGACACCGAGCTCTGATCGCGCTGGGTTAGCTGCGCCACCTTGCTGGTGCTGGGGATGATCTCCAGCAGGTCCAGCGTGGGCACTCCATCAAGCAGCAGGTCTGCCATCTTCTCGGCATCCACCTATGCACATCCTGCATAGGTGTTAGAGCGCTTTCAATCCCCAGTGTTGGGTAGGGCCTCAAAGCGCATGCGTAGCAAGGCGCCTCCGTGGTTGCTGGTGGCCAAGTCCAAATGGCCGTGGTGGTTGTCCATCGTGGTGCGCGCTACGAACAATCCCAGGCCGCTGCCGCTGGCCTTGCTGCTGTGCTGCGGTTTGTTTCCAGAGCGCTGCTGTCCACCGGCAGGCCTCGGGTGGCTCCGCTGCTCTGGCTGTACAGAACGGCACTGCGAGCCACTTCCAGCAGATTCAAGCGTTGATGCTCGGTTTGCACGTTGCACAGCAGGGCACGCATCTTTTCGATCGTGAGCACCACCCGTTCGGCTTCGCTGCCGATGGTTTGCAGCTGTGCGCTCCAGTTGGCGGGCACAGCATTGTGCTGCTCACCTCGTTGTTGCTCGAGCAGCAGCTGGCTGCTTCGCCGGAGAGCACCACCACCTTGGCGCTTGGGTGATGGGCCAGCAAGGCATCGGCGATCGCCAGGCCAGGGCCTTCGGGCAGTGCCAGATCCAGCAACAGCAGATCCGGTGGGGGCTGGGCCGTGCACTGCTCCAGGGCTTCGGCCTGCGATGTGGCTGTCCCAATCACCTGAATGCCTGGCATTGCATCCACCAGGGTGCATAGCAGCTGCGAAAACATCAGCTGGTCTTCCACCACCAGACAGCGCAGAGGCTCGATATCGTTGCTGCTCATCAAGGGCGACCCTGGCACCCTTATTAGGTACAAGAAAAAAGCCCTCTGTTGTAGAGGGCTTTACTGATGTTGGTGCGTTTTGAAGAAGAGCCCTTGACGAGACTTGAACTCGTGACCTCTCCCTTACCAAGGGAGTGCTCTACCGCTGAGCTACAAGGG
>Ga0213864_10001594_pt1 | contig 10119 bp, 16 predicted proteins | sample PICome_5_FD_160078 | JGI IMG/M metagenome (GOLD analysis project Ga0213864, IMG submission 160078) | Coastal seawater microbial communities near Pivers Island, North Carolina, United States - PICO247 | ecosystem: Environmental > Aquatic > Marine > Coastal | place: USA: North Carolina... | reverse complement strand
GTTCGTACCTACTCGACATTTGTTACTTTATCCTGGTATTTTATTTTGAAAATTTCGGGAACCGTGTCCAATATGTATTGGGGTGTCTTTGTGAGTTTGAACTTCCCATTGTGTGACAACTTTTCCGACATATATTTAGCAGCCATATGTTCATCGACACCATCGTCGTAGCACTCTGCACAACTTCGAAGTTTGTTGGCTAAAAATTTTTCATCACCGAAAGATGAAAAGTGCCACCCACCAAATTCAACGTATGAGAATTTCCATCTGTTATCACGGAAAAATTGCGGAGTTTTTTCAAGTACATTCTTTTTGTTTGATATCACTGTACCAAACCACTTTTCAAATGTCTGAAAGTAATCAATCGTATAATTAAAAGTAATCATATGGACAGAAACTGTGTCAATTTCCTTTGGTAATTTTTTTATCAAGTCAACATTCGGAATTTCATCTGCATCCGAAATCATAACAATTGCGTCATCTGGTATATGATCCAACCCCTTTGCTATGTAATTACGTTGCATGTGTTCCATGGTCCATGGATTATCATCCGGTGGAACAACATCGAGAATGACATGAATAATTTTATCCTTCCATTCTTTGAACATTTCCTGGTTCTTCTCAAAATATAATTCCTTTGGCTCTCCGCGATGAGTATATGTCGATTCAACAATAATAAATTTATCAACAACCGGTGACAAGTATGTAAGACGTTTATGAATTAATTCTAGTTCATTGTGAAATGGAAACGCATCGACAATCATTACATTTCAATAAACTTAAAGCCTTAAGTATTGTACATAATAATGCACCCTGTTGCCATATACGTAGACATATGTAACCGTCTTAAGAAATACTTCAAGCCTTATAGGACCAACCTGAATAAGATCAGGATTGGTACAGACCACGACGGCGGCTATGTTGTCGCAGACCTACCGGACTATGACGCACTTTATAGTTATGGTTCCGAAGATCAGATTACTTTTGAAACGGCATTCTACGAAAAGTACAAAAAGCCATGTTATGTCTACGACCACACGATCGATGGTATTACGAACAAGCCAGACTATATTCACTACTTCAAGGAAGGTGTCTCTGACAAGAAGGAAGAAAGTTTAGACACCATCGACGCTCATCTCGAAAGAAATGGTCATCTTGACAAGACAAACTTGATGATGCAGATTGATGTCGAAGGTGCAGAATGGAATTCTTTGCCAGCGTGTAAGCATCTCAAAAACTTTTCACAAATTGTCGTTGAATTTCATTTGGACAAAGAATTGTTGTCTTACAATCGGATCATCGATGATATGTACAAATGTTTAAATGAAGATTTTGTTTGTATTCACGTTCACGGAAATAACTACCCATTGATACCTTGGATCGATAATAATTTCCCAAAGGTTTTTGAAGTCACCTACGTTCGACGCGATCTCGTTGAGACCGTTGAACCAGAGACTCAACCATTCCCAATCAAGGGGTTAGACTTTCCAAACTTTAATGGGCGAGCAGATATGCACATCGATTACTACTTATAAAAATAATTCTTAGTAAAGGTAAGTATGAGTAACCAAGATCTTGAAAAGTTGGGAGAAGTGAAGGATGCATGTTATGATTTAGACCTGTACATGGATGATTTATGGGATGATGTAGTACACGATGAACAATTCGCCGAAAAGTACAATCTCATAAATGATGAAATAGGAAAAGTTTTAGATTGGTACACCGAGTCAAAACAAAATTTAAAACAAGTTGTTGACTGGATGCATACATACAATCAAGAAAAGGATGAAGTCATTGACAAGTTAAAAACTTTGAAACGATCTTTAAAATTTTTGAAGAATGATGTTGAGTCTAAGAAAGCTCCACGTCGTACCATCTCTTAAAGTCTTCTTCACCAAATTCATACGCCCATATTTTATGCATACCCACGGGTGACTTTGGTGGATCGACATCTCGCAATTTTGATTCGACAGCAAATTCATATGCAACTTCTTTGGGTGGGATATTAAGTGTTTTGGACAGTGAATAAAAAGTATCGTCGACGTGTCTTGGTTTTTCACATTCTTCTATACAGTGTCTATGACACGGATAAACTTTTCGCAATGAAAATCCACCATTTCCTACTCTCCAATGTTTGGTATCACCAACATCTTCCGGACGAACCCATTCATTTTGTGAGTATCCAGTGACACATTCCTGCCACGGTGCTCCAATATAGTCATAATCAAAAAAGTGTTCATCTATCTTTTTGAAAATATACGAATCCCATTGCATTAACAGAATGTGTGATGAAGTAAATCGAGTATAAAGTTCCGGTGAACAAGAAAATTCATTGTACTCTTTGAGTGAATGAAGTTGATGCCATGTGATGACAACATTTGTCCAGTCTTTGGTCCACTCTTTCATGTCTTTAAGATTTCTAGGTGAACATATGATGTGAAGACCAACATCGGTTCCACCGTAAATACGAGCGATGTTCCAGAGGTTATATTTGGTGAGTGGTTTTCGATCACCTTCAATAAAAAGTATGGTCAGTCGTTCGGGATGTTGACACCAAACTTTTTGTTCGGGTGTTGGTTCCTCCAAAGTTTTTAAATGTTCTTCGAACCACATTATACTTTTAAACATTCATGACTTTAAGTATTTCATTTACAGCTGGATGTCTATGAATATCATCTTCATCGAGACTCACATGTTGAATATATTCCAAGTCTAGGTTATCCAATTTGTCCACCAGGTATTCTAGTCCATTTTCAGTTTCGAGATCACTTTGTTCAAGATCACCGGTGATGACCAACTTTGTACCTTCACCGATGCGTGTCAATAACATTCTCATTTGGTTAGGAGTACTGTTTTGCATTTCATCTGCGATGATCAATGAGTTTGTAAATGTTCGACCACGCATATACCCAAGAGGTTCAATACGAATGTATCGATCTATCTGCGTCGGAGAAAGATGTTGCTCAAAAATATCATACATTGGTTTAGTCCATGGTTCCATTTTACGTTCCATGTCACCAGGGAGATATCCCATGTCTTCATCTGCGGCAACAATAGGTCTTGTCAAAGATACATATTTAAACCGATATTGCTCCAAAGCTAATTGACATGCCAACATCGTCTTACCTGTACCAGCCGGACCAGTCGCAACAATAATTGGTTTTTGTGACCTAAGTGCCAGCATGTATTTACATTGACCATATGATTTGGGGAATTCCATTCTATTATAATTATACTTTTTTATTTGACAAATATAACATGGAATTCCATTTCATTCAAATGAAACCGACCAAAGGGTACTACTCAATGGTCGACCCAAATTCTCGAGTACGTGTCATGTGTTTCAGCAATCGCCAAACTGCTGAAAAATGTTCCAGGTACCTCTGTGAATTTAGGTCAAAACATGGTAAGTGGCCACATTTTGACATGGGCAAAAGTATAACAAAAGTCACAAGTGAAACGTTGGTTCGTAAACGTACACCACTTGAGCTCATGGAATTTTTAAACATTGTGAGCATGGACGAAGAAGATTTGAATGTCGCGTCTCTTTACAACAACATGTCTTTCATGTACTGTCATGATTTCAAAGTAAATGACAAAAGTCACGACGCAATTGACATTGGTTTCAGAGGCCAAGAAATTGATGGTGAAGCCGATATAAAATGTTATACTGGAGTTCTAGAGATGAACTATCGTTTAAAGTAATAATTTCAAATGTATTTAGTCATGTGTGGCATCATTACATTATTCGGTGAACACCGAGATGTGCCACTTAAACTTTTAAATCATCGGGGTCCCGACGATTATCGCAGCTGTACGCTAAACAAATGTCATATGAACTTTTATCGTCTCTGTATTAATGATCTCACATCCGCGGGTATGCAACCCTTTGTAAAAAATGATAGCATGTTTGTTTGTAATGGTGAAATCTACAATCATCGCTTATTCGAAACTGGTAAAGAAATGAGTACAAGTGATTGCGAAGTTGTCATGGACCTCATTCACGAGAATGGTATTGAAAAGACACTCGAAAAAATTAATGGCGATTTTGCTTTTGTATATACGAACAATGATCGTATTTTAGCTGCACGCGACCCAGTGGGAGTTCGACCTCTCTTCTATACACGTTATGCTAAAGACTCTATCGCTTTTGCGAGTGAAGTCAAAGCTCTTTTATTTTTGAAAACCAAAATACATATCTTCCCACCGGGGTACTTTTATGATTCATATATTGATGACTTTGTGTGCTATCATACTGGATATTGGAATGTCACATCAAATGAGGAAAATTTGATCAAACAAAGATTGGTCAGTGCAGTCGAAGAAAGATTGAACAATACTGAACGTGACATTGGATTTTTATTGTCGGGTGGTCTCGACAGTAGTTTGATTGCTTCGATTGCTCGACAAAAGATTGGCAAGATTAAAACTTTTTCTATTGGTCTCGAAGGAAGTCCAGATCTTGAAGCTGCAAGAAAAGTTTCAGAGTACCTGGATACCGATCACACTGAAGTAAAGTTTACAGTTGAAGAAGGCATCGCAGCTATACCAGATGTTATTCGTAGTCTTGAATCATATGACACGACAACCATTCGAGCAAGTGTTCCAATGTGGCTTCTTTGTAAGTACATCAAAGAAAATACATCGTGTCGTTATATATTTTCGGGTGAAGGAAGTGACGAAGTCCTTGGGGGTTATTTGTATTTCCATGGGGCTCCTTCAACCGAAGAATTTGCGTATGAAAACATGAGACGACTTAAACTTATTCATCAATTTGATGGACTTCGTGCCGATCGTTGTGCCGGAGCACACGGGTTAGATCTCATTGTTCCATTCTTGGATAAAAATTTTATTGATTGTTGTATGAAGGTTGATCAAAATTTGAAGAGAGATAAAATTGAAAAGAAAATTTTACGTGAAGCATTCGTTGGATATTTACCGGACGAGGTTCTTTGGAGACAAAAAGATGGTATGAGCGATGCAGTTGGAACGAATTGGGTCAACTCTATCAAGCAGTTTACAGATCATGAAATATCAGATGAAACTTTTGAAGAAATCAAACTTGAATGTCAAGGTCACAATACTTGTTTGACAAAAGAAGAAGCATACTATCGAAAACAATTTTGGTCAATGTACAACAAAGAACATGATCATCTCATTTCAGAAATCTGGAGACCGAAGTGGACGACTATTACTGACCCGAGTGCAAGACTACTTATAGAAAAGACTCGTAACTAATTATAAATGACGGAATTTGTGAAGAAATTTGACTCTAAGGACGAATCGCATGTGATGTGGCTCAAGGATGTGGGACAGGCTATGGCTAAAGCGACGAGTGGGGAAAAGATTAATATTGAACAAATTGTTAACGAAAATCCATTGGAAGGGCGTCCAAAGATGACTAACATGATGGATTGGGCTTATGTACACTTTCAACTCGCTATGAAGTATGCAAATGCTGTTCTAAGCTGTGAGGCGTTCGTTCCGTCTAAGTAGACTTTCATATTCGTTCACAGTGAAGTCTTGTGGTTCTGAATTTTCATCCATGCGTACGAGCAGTATCGGGCCTTCAACCACTTCATTTTCAAATGGTGGAAGAAGTTTATTGGGGTTTACATAATCTCCACCTTCTTCGGCTTTTATGATAACAACATCTATCTCAGGCCATTGACCTATAAATGTTGGTCTACCTCGTATTATGATGTGAATTTTGTTTATATCTAATAAAATTTCCTTTATTTCATCTTCAATGAGTACTGCTCTGATCATCCTTAAAATTCTTTGACAAAAAAAATATCAACATTTAGTAAAATGAATTTGTCGTTTGTTGCGTTCATTCTCATTGCAGTGATCATTGCACTTCGTGTCATCTTTACCCGTGAAAACTACATGAGAGCTCTGGACGACGCATACATTCCGACTAGGAATGCCAGGCGTGTGTCGGGTTATTTCAACACATGTGACCCTTCATCGATGGAAGACTGTGACCGAGGTACCTTTCCAACAAAAGGTCTTCCGTTAGCCTAAGTCAATTAAGAAATTAAGATGATGAATAGTTAAGAATGAGCGAAGAATCTAAATTGAGATCTCACGTCTCTCAAGAATTGTCAAAATTACTCGACATTCCTGAGGATAGTACTATATGCACAAACCTTGAGAGATGTATTTTTAATTGGAGTATACGCCGATCAAAAGAATATCAAGATGCACCCACATGGGAAAATCCTCGTTTCAAAACAAGATACAAGACAAAATTTCTTGAATTGAAAAGATGTTTGCCAAAAAGTGAACAAATTATGGAAAAATTAAAAAATGGTCGGATTAAAACAAGTGAATTGATTGAATACGGTCCCAAAGAACTTTGGCCAGAGGGACCGTGGGCAAATTTACAAGCTGAATTGATTCATAAAGAACTTCGCAAGGAAAGATTGAAAAAGGATGTCATGTCACAAGAAGGATTCTTCAAGTGTAATCGATGTAAAACCACGAAGACGACATATTATCAGCTCCAGACAAGAAGTGCCGACGAACCAATGACAACTTTTGTCACATGTCTTAATTGTGATGCCCATTGGAAGTGTTAAACTTTTAATGAATACATGGTATCAGTCAGATCTGTTGGCATGTCACCAACAGACAGTATGAAATTGTATTCCATATCTCTTTTCATAGCACCCTTGTTTAACGCGGGTGTAAAACCGAGAACATCGTATGGAATTCCGTGACGTTTTAATTGATTCACAGTAAAGTCTATCACGGGTTTCAGAATAGGTCTAGCCGTAATGATTATAATTTTATAGCCAAGAGATTTAGAATAATGTAACAAATTAACAACTGGTGTGTTTAGTGTCCCATTTAAAAAAATTAACGTGTCATCAATATCAAACATGACTGCATCATTTTCATGTATGACACGATTTTTGAGTATGTTCATGTTTTAAAGTACTTTAAGAAATTAAATGTTCTGAAAAGAAGATGCTTGTTGACATCCTTTTGTCCGATAATGTGATTTCTATAGCACGCATTGTTGAAGACCTTGGGTCTACACTCAAGGTTCAATTACTATCAAAGCACCATGGTGGTATATACATTTTCGATGAAGAAATTGAAGAAGTACCCACTGAATCTGTATGCGGTTATTATGACACAGATGATCTAGAAAACACTGGTGCGTTTAAGCGAACTCGTTTTGGTTATGAAGAAATTTCAAGTAGTGATTCCGAATATGAACCTACCGACTCCGATGAAAGTGAAAGCGAAAGCGATGTGTCTCTCGATGACGAAGATTAATAAAGAAGATCGTGTAATTAAAAATATGGAATGTCCTATATGCTACAACCGCAAGACGGATTGTAAGCTGGACTGTAATCATTCTTTTTGTTATTACTGTATATCACAGTGGTACCAAAAATTCAAAAGCAGTCTATGTCCCATGTGTCGATCTATGACTAGAATATCACCCATGCATTACGACATTACTATCACGAGTGCGTCACCCCCGATAGATGACATGGAAAACATAATTCGTATGCGAGAAACATACAAAGAGTTTGAATTCGTACCAAAAAATTGTAGCCTAAGAAACGTAGAACCCGGTGAATCACCAACAATTAATTTCACATGGCGGAGTTCGAACCCAAAAAACGTGTTACGAAAAATGACAAGAAGGCAAAGAAGCAAGTCTATACCTCAAAGCATTTAAGGATTGCCGAAGAAATCTATTCAAGGCATGAAGCTCTTCGTCGTCTCAGCCGATCCTCGGCTGCCACTGGGGTACTCAAAAATAATAAACAAATTCACAAACTACCTAGCATCAAAAGATGACTTGGAAATAGTTATGTTCACGGTGAACTACAGAGAGTCAATGTGTATAAAAAACAATTATGTGGATCCGAGAATTAAACTAATTGCACATAGTCCACCGAACGATTTTGGTTATGCCGAGGCGGGTGAACATATAAAACGTGAGAACCCTGATTTTGTCATGATTTATGCATGTGGGAATGTGATTAATAACTATCTGGAGTTCATAGATAAATCGCAAAAAGTTATTTTATATCTTGACATATGTCAAAAGTGGGCGGACACACTGATATTCCAAAATATCAAATCTCGGATCTTTCATTGGTTTACATTTTTGAATTGTTGGCGTGATCACATGGTTAATGATCAAAAAATTGACCCGGATCGTGTATCCGTAATTGAACACGGAATAAACTTTGAAGAGTTTGATGAAAGTCCAGATAAGTATCCTGGTTTTGAAAACTTCACAGTCATTAACATGAACCGCAACTCATTAAGAAAAGAATGGCACATAACTCTCACCGCATTTATTGAATTTATTTCGAGACATGACTATGACCCGGGTTTAAAACTTTTCATTTCATGTGGAGTTAATGATCAAGACCAATATGTAGACATAGAGAAACATGTATATACTGAATTTATGAAAAGAGGTCTAGACTACATGAACTATACAAAAAACTTCATAATAAACAACAAACCACTCGGACTAACAAAAGAAGAACTGAACTCGATTTATTTTACGGCTGATGTAGGTCTAAATACATGTACATCTGAAGGATTTGGACTTACGTCGGTAGAGCATGCCTACTTCAATAAACCACAAATCCTTACCGACATCCCAACCTTCAGAGACACTCTAGGTGATAATGCTACTTACGTAAAACCCCGAGTTATCGAAATGTATACAGGTGGAAACACACTCAATGGTGAACGAGCAATTTTGGATCCCATGGATGTAGCCGATGCCATTGATAAGTGTTACAAGGAACGACCAGTTTTCAATACTCGAGACTACGTGCTTAAAAGGTTTTCGTGGAAAAATGTATATAAACAAATCGACCGTATGGTAGACATACTCAGAGATGGCTCCTTATAATCCTCCCGTGTCTCATTACACAGAACTTGATGTGTCTACACACGACGAAGACTTCATGTTCGCATTCGTTGGTAAGAGTGGACGTCGTTTTTATTGGCTGACCAGAATGCTTGGTCTTGATTACTTATGGTATGACCACGAAAGACAAATCATTGAAATATGGGGACCATTAAACATTCTTCAGACACGACAGGCTCAAGAATTGTTGAAATCTGAATTGGAAATTTTTCAGCCTAAGTCAGTAGATGGAGAAACAGTTGGATCAAGTGAAGATGTTCAAGAGACCTGCGATTCGACCGAGAGAACCGGAGAAGCTGTTCAGACGGAGTGAGGTTTGTGAAAATGCATTTTTACAAAATATAATTAGACCAAAACCTACACAATTTTACAAGCATCCGAAAGTACCAGTTTATCAACAAGAAAATTACATAAAATTGCTCAACAAAAATAGACGCGAGTTAGGTCTCGAAGAAGTTGTACCAGATTTACCACCGGAGCCTATAAGACAAGCAAAAATAGTAAAACTAGAGCCTCATGTAAAGATGCTTGATCAGGTACACATGACGACACAGGTTTTGAAAAATGGAAAAGTAAAAATCAAACTAAATACTTCTATGATGGATCTTCATGAAAAATATTATTCAAAAAATAAGGTACCACCTACAAAGACACTTTTAAAAGCATATAAAAGTCTTGGGTTTTCTGATGAATTTATTAACAAACTTGATAAGTCATTGTCAAGAAGACCAGCTATAGCAAAAATTATTGCAGACAAAATTGATAAAGTTTTTAACAAACCGACTGCACCAAAAACAAAAAAGAAGAAGGAACCTGAACCCGAACCAGAACCAACTGAGTTTGAAGATGATGTCGATGACGAAGAGGTTGAAGATGATGACGACCCCGGAGAAGATGGTGAGATGGATGTAGACGCCGAACCAGATGATGAAGATGATCAAGGTGGTGGCGAAGAAGAATACTTTATCGACGATGATTAAATTTAACTCCTAGTGTTTGTAATGAATGACGACGCTCCCTCGATAATTTTGTATCCGGATCTTTTTGATACTCGAGCCAGATAAACAGTGATGGACTTCCATCTTTTTCAGAAAGTATATTTAAGTGATTATGTTTTCTGTGAAAGTTGTTTAGTTTTGTAAACATTTCAAGCCAGTGATCATCCGATGGGCATGCCCACGTTTCCTTATTTTTAGGAT
>Ga0213864_10001593_pt1 | contig 10122 bp, 14 predicted proteins | sample PICome_5_FD_160078 | JGI IMG/M metagenome (GOLD analysis project Ga0213864, IMG submission 160078) | Coastal seawater microbial communities near Pivers Island, North Carolina, United States - PICO247 | ecosystem: Environmental > Aquatic > Marine > Coastal | place: USA: North Carolina... | reverse complement strand
GTAGATGTTGAAGATGATATTATGGTTGAGGAGGTAGTTGAGATTAGAAAGAAGCCAAAGAAAAAAATTGTTAAAAAAATCATATATGAGAGTAATAGCGAAGATGAGCTAGAAGAGGTAATCGTAGAAAACAAACCAAAGAAAGAACCCACGGCACGAGTTAAGAAAATTGCTAAACCAGTACCACTTGAACCTCCAAGAGAGCCTGAAGTTAAGAGTTCGATAAATTTTTTTAATTGTTAATATTAGATGGATAATAATACAAAACGTTCTGTTGAAGTTCTGCATAAATGTGAAGCAATGACTTTACTTTGTACGCGCGCTACTCATTATTGGAGTATGATTAAAACCGCTTTTCAAATACCGCTTATATTAACAAGTGGTATTATGTGTATATTAAACTCTTTTGATGATGGTAATGGCTCAATGAAGATACCCAATGTCGTGGTAAATGGTATAAGCGTTCTTTTAATTAGTTATCAAAGTAATCTTAAAGTCGTAGAAAAAGTTGAGTTATTTAAACAACTATCAAATAGTTTTTTAGCATTGGCTCACCAGATAGAAGGGATGGAGCTCGAAGATCTTGATAAAAATGCGGTTAATAATTTATACGATAAATATGATACACTAGTTATGAGCTGTTTATTTGAAGATATACCAAAAAGATATAAATTGGAGGTTAAGCAAATAATGAATGGTAAATCTTTACCAATACAATTAAACGGTGGTAGTGGTTTAATATTGAAAGATGATGTCCAATTAGGGCATTTAAATGTTTAATTTTTTTTATTTTGATATATTAGAATATGAGTGATACTACTTTGAAAAAAACGTGTGTTATAAATCCTGCAACAGACAGGGCTGTTAAAGCAGATGGTAAAATAGGCCAGCGTCTCATAGAACGACGAAGAATTAAAAAAGAAGCAAAAGCAAAAGGCGAACCACCAAAAGTAGCACCAAAAGCAGAACCAAAAGTAGCACCAAAAGTAGCACCAAAATCTGAAAAAGCTGTTGTTGCAATTCCAGCCCCTGATATTAAAGACGTTGATGATACACCATTTATTAACGAACCTACCACTGTTGCTGGTAAATATAATTTACCTAATCGTGTTAAGTTTATTAACCAGGTAAAAAAATTAGTCAAAGATATCAAAAATGGTGATTGTGTTGAACCCAAAAAGTTCGGCAATGATGATGGATATACGGTTCGTAATATTATTAATCTTGAAAAACGTATTGGTACCGAGAGTAAATATGGTGTTATTTATTTAACTAAAATTGCAGGAGCAAGTGATAATTATAAAATAGCTAGTAAGCTTTTCAATGATAGCACTGGTAATAAAAACGAGATAAAAATCATGGATTATCTTACAACCAATTATATACTAACTCAAAAAAGCCGTCATTTCCTTGCTCTATATAATAAATCAGTTTGTAAAGATAAAGGTGTTGTACCAAAGATGCGTTTATTATCAATCAATGAATTGGCTCATGGTGACCTAAAAGGATTAGTATTAAATAAAAATGTTATGGGTAATGATATGCTTGTTATCAATATTTTTTTACAAGTTATGATTAGCATAGCTACATTCCAAAAAGCTACTTCTTTAACTCACAGAGATTGCCATTATGGTAACTTTTTATTCCAAAAAAATATTCAAAAAGGACATTATCATTATATATGCGATGGCGTAAATTATTATTTACCAGCCAGCGATTACACCATGATGATATATGACTTTGGATTATCCAAAAAATATACAAAGGATTTGCAAGGCGGTAAGGCTGTTATAGCTGATTATTTTAGAATTATTCATGCGTTCATTAATGAAAATAATGACGGGTGGTGTCCTAATCTTATTAATAGTAATATCAGTAACAAAATGAGATCTATTAAAAGAGATTTTATTTTAAATTATTCCACCGACGAGCCTGATGCTACACCTGATAAAATTATTAAATATTTAAATACCAGTTTTCCCAATATATTTACTACTAAAAAACCTGGTTATATTATTAATACCACTCCTTTTGAAATATAATTTTCTTTGTATATATTAGGAATGTATAAAAGCAAGAAAACCGGTAAGCGCCGTATTGGGCGCCCATGTGCTCATTATAAACAAAAGAAACCATATTAAAATCTCCGGTACATATATAATGCACAAAAAAAAGAAACAACGAAGATATCGCTTGGGCAAGGAAACTAATTTTGTAAAAAAGAAAAAATAGATTTTTTTTATTATCATATTATAGATATGAGATACGCTCAGCTGAAAAAAAGCAGTGTCCAGGGCAAGAAATATACCTTAGTTTTTTTTGACGCTGACCGCAAAAAGGTAAAGACAATTCAATTCGGCGCAAGTGGATACGACGATTATACTAAGACAGGCGACAAAGAACAACGCGATAGGTACAGAGATAGGCACACTAATAGCAGGGAAAATCATAATGTCCCTGATACGCCTGCTAGTGCATCATATTGGATACTTTGGGGTAATAGCAGAAGTGTTAGTGCAAATTATAATTCATATTTAAAAAGATTTAACCTAAGTAAATATTGAGTACATAATCTTATTTTTATTTTGATTTTTATAAAAGTTAATGAATATATACTTTTAAAATAATTATGTACTCATTTTATAAATGGATGATTTAGATAAGTTGATGAAAAAATTAAATAGGAAGGAAAAAGCCGTTATCATCGCACTTTTTGATGAACTGTGGCATTTGAAAGAAGAAAATCAGGAATTGATTGATATGTTTGTAACCGAGAAATGTTTTTCACATATTAAAGATAAAGTACAAAGAAAATATAAAAAGAACAATGTCTGCGAACAACCAGGATTACCAGTTGAAGAAACCCCCAGTCCAATGCCCGTACTGCAGCCGATGGTTTAAACATAATGGGTATTATATACGCCACGACAGGGATAGTATTATATCTTGTGTTACTAAGATTAGAATTGCTGAAAATGATAAAATTGAAAGAGAAAGATTAAAAGCGATTACTAGTAATCGCCCACCAAATTATTACAAAAAAAGGTGGTATGAAAAAAACCGCGAAGAAATATTGCAGAAGAAAAAAGAATGGTATATTGAAAATGCCGATAATCATAAAGCTTATTATTGGCAAAAAAAATATCAGCAATTAGTAGATGAAGAAGGATAACCATATTGATTTAATCAATGATGTTTTAGAAATAGCCGATTTGATGGAATCAGTACAAGCTCATCTTGATGTAGATGAGTTTGAAACCATTTTAAGGCGACGCAAAGATAGGCTTGAACGCATGTTATTACAAAAGCGCCGGTGGAAGCGTGGAAAAAATCATTATGATAGTTTAATGTATGACGAGCTCGGTGCTTAATTTATTTTTATTTTGATTTTTATAAAGTTAATGTTTTTAATTACGTAATAAATGATATAAGAGAATAACACATTAAATATATAATGACGACTAATATTACAGATATTAAGACAACTTCAAGGAGAAGAACCATTATAACAGAAGAAGATAAAGAAGCACAAAGACAAAGAAGAAACCAATATCAACGAGAATATCTTAAAAAGAAAATGCAAGACCCTGAGTTTGCTGCGAATTATAATCAAAAAAGAAAAAAACATGATATAAAATATAGGCAAGCAAATCAAGAAAATATTAAAGCTAAACTAAAAGAATTATATTTAAACAAGAAGAACCGCTTGAAAGAACTTGAAGCTATGTTTGCTTCTCAATAATTTATTTTTATACCCGTTATAATTATATGACGTTTAAAAATGATATAAAGAATTAGGCAAAATAATATATATTAGTAGAATAGACAATGTATAATAAAATATGTATAATACCCTCGCCTTTTAATAGATCAGAATTATTTGAATGTAACGATATTACCAGTTACTTTGAGTATCTTAAACAAAATCCTGCAATGTGCGAAACTATTGGTGATTATAAACAAGATATTAAACCCGTTTTTGACGTTGATGCTTATGACGAAGATATTGATGTTGATACTTTTATAGCTAAAATTAATTCTATTTACCCATCTAAACCCGTGCATTATGCTTTGCGTGATAGTAGATTTGACGAAGATAAAAATAAGCATAAATACTCATATCGCTTTTACGTTGATAAAGTTAAGATTAACATTTTAAATCAAAAGAAATTATATGAAATCCATAATCTATTTGATGATAAACGATGGGATAAATCTATTTATACTAAATCACGTATTATGTTATTACCACATACATGCAAGAAACCTATTTCCGGTTCTCGTAGTTTAAAGAGTGTTCCTGAATTACGCATCGGTTCCGGTGATGTATTTAAATGTTGTGCATCTTATATTGAAGAAGATTTTGAAGATTATAATATTATTCCTGAATTGAAAGAAGAAGAAGAAGTTAAAGAAGTTCCTGTTATTGATGATGAAGAAGATGAAGAAGAAGAAAATATTGAAGAGAAAAAAAGCAAAGGGTATTATGATGTAATTACTAAACATATTCTAAGATTGTCTCAACAAAGAGCCGATGAGTATTCTGATTGGCTTGAAATTATAATGTGTATTCTTAATATTGGTGATAAATACGAATGGCAGCTTAATATGATACTTGATTTATGCAATAAGTTCTCTCAAAAGTCATCTTCATATAACGAAAAAAACAACAATAAGATTATATTCAGCATCATGGGTGGAAGTCAAAGAAATGACAAAGTAGGTTTAAAGCGTATTCTTACTAGATTAAAAGAAGATGACCCAGAATATTATAAAGCCAATATTGTAGATAGTTATAAAGATGTAAAAAAAGAGTTTGAAAAACAATATTGTGTTATTAATAATCCTCCATCATATTACAGGACACCACAATTACCTAGATATATTCTTGAAGACCTCTGCATAAATGATCTCGAACAACAATTAAAACATAGTGATTTGATATTACAAACACAAAATATACCTTATATAGGAGCAAAAAAAGATAGTAAAGGTAATATAATATATGAAAAGAAACCTTTTATAAATGATTGGTTAAAAGACCCTAATAGGCTTACTTATGAAGGTGTCGTGTTTAAACCATCTGGATTACCTGAACAATGCAAAAAACATTATAAAAATCTATTTAATGGCTTTAAAGCAGATAAATTAGATATTGCTGGTTATGATGATTATGCAAACATTCAACCTATATTGGATCATCTGAAAATTGTTTATTGTGCTAATAATGAAGACCATTACCAATATGTATTAAAATGGTTCGCAAAAATAATACAAGACCCAGAAAACAGACCACAAGTTAGTTTAGTATTTTATAATAAAGAACATGGAACAGGTCGTAATACTTTTACTAATTTCTTTGCAAATGATATTCTAGGTTGTGAATTATCAGCCACAGCTCGCAAAATTGAAAGAGTATTTGGTAGGTTTAATTCGATATTGGCTAAATGTATGTTTTTGGTTATTGAAGAAGCTGGTGGAGATTTAAAGGTTTTTATGGAAGATCTTAAAAATATGATTACTGAACCAGATTTAACGATTGAGAAAAAGAACATTGATGCTGGTAAGTATAAAAACTTTGTTAATGCAATTATGCTTACCAACAATGAAGATATTTTGGATATTGATGATAAAGACAGACGCTTTTGCATCTTTGAAAGTAGTGCTGAAAAGAAAGGTGATGTAGAATACTTTACTAAATTATATGCTTGTATTAAGAATAAAAAGAATGCAGGATTATTTATAAAATATTTGCGAAATGAAGTAGATGCATCATGGAGCCCCATGCAATTCCAAGAAAATCGACCTATCACTGCTGTGTATCGCAAACAGCAAGCTGTTAATGCTAAAAATTACATGAAGTTTATTTCTCATATTACTGATGATAATGGAATTAATGTTATGAATGATTTTAAATATAAATGGAAAAAATATTCCGGCAAAGAAACAATATTTATACCTTATAAGGTATTATTCTATGGGTATAAAAAAATGTGCGAGTATTATAAATATACTACATATTCGTATGATAAGTTCTTTCACAATATTACTAGTAAAGGCACAGGTATATATCATAGTGTAAATAAAAACACTCACCAGAAAGGAATAAAAATATACAAAGATGAAGTATATAAATGGTTTGAGTTATTCAGAAATACTAAATGGGATAATGAAGTTGATGAGTGTGAATATAGCGATGATGATTCAGATGAAGATAATTAAGTTTGTGCAAAATGTGTGTAAAATTAGCGAAAATGTGCTTTTAAATCTTGCGAAAAAAAGTGCGTCCCCTATTCTCTCAAAAAAAAAATTTTTTTTTTTTCTCTGGCAAATCTTTAATTTTTTATAACTTTGCGTAACAGGATTTTCGCACATTTTTATACTATATTCCTGTTATAATTAGCACACTTATATTTTTACTCGCATAAATATAGCACACTTATTGCAAACTTATAATATGTATATACTTTTAAAATGATATAAGACTTTTAAACGATATAATAGTAAATGAGCAACGAATATACAAGATGGTACGAGAGACCACAATATTATACCCAAACTGCACACCCCGATATATTCAAGTGTACATATTGGGGACGTCATCATGGAACACCTAGTGATGAGATTATAAATAATAGAGCCAGATTTGTTAAACAATTTGAGATTACAAAAATATCTGAATTATCATCAAGATTAGAAAGAAGGCTATTTGATATATTGTATCAAGATAAATATAATCATCATAAAAACATCACAGACATATCAGAAAAACATAAAGAAAATATGTTAAAAGATTATTATTTATATGGAAATATTGGTTTAAAAATAGTTAGAAGAGACCACCCAGAATATTATTTATCCAAAAAATATCCTGGTTGCATAATTCATATTTTTAGTATGCATACGTGTGAAGAACTACATTCTTTAATACTAGAAGATGGTTATAAAGAATTATACCCACTTTATAATGTAGATCAAAAAACATACATCAAAATCAGACCCAGATTTAAAAATGATTATCATATTATAGATCCATTTGAAGATTAATACATTTAAAATGATATAAGACTTTAAAACGTTATAATATAAAAATGGTCAAAGCATACTACCGAGGCTATGAATGTGATTATGAAGATGGTCTATTAACATATCAAGGGACGCCCCAATTTATGTCTTGTTGCCAATGTAAGAAGCACATGCGAGTATTATTAAAGCCAAATAATCAAGTATATCTCACATGCGAACCATGCAGAGAAAATCAAAGAGAAAGAAGAAGAGGAAACCGCGTACGTGTAACATTTATTCGTGATGATGATGATGAAAATGATATAAATAATAGTTAAATATTTTAAACCAATAATGTATAAAGCATACAACTTAAAAAAACAAATCAAAGATGAGATATCAATGATAACAGATGATACAGCGTGCCAGCCTATGTGGTATCATTTACATAATCTATTAATGGAATATAATAATATTTGTAAAAGTATATAAGGACATAAAAATAAAGTAATATGAGCTGTTGGTATATAGTTTCGCTTATTCATAGTTCCCCAAGTAATAATCAAAGCATGGGTTGTACTGCCGACCAAACTCGACCACGTAGTATGCCCCGTGCCATTTTCTTATTCGTACGCTAGTTACCTTTGTTATGTAGGTGTTGAGGCTGTTTAATTCCATCATACGTTTTGCGGTTAATGAATTAAAACAATAAGCGTTGCATAAAAATATAATTCTTTTTATATAGGGCTTTTCTGCGAAGAACTTTACTATATTATAAAAATCATTTTTTCTTTTTCTGTCATTCTCGCCTAAATCATATGGCGGATTCGATATTATGGTATGTGGTTTTATTCCCTCGTAATCAAACATTCTATAATCTAAATTGTCACGGATTTCACAGCGATACTTGACTATTTCTGGTGGAAGGTTGCTATAAAAATTGTCTGTTCCTGCGAAGGGTTCCAAAACGATTTCTCCTTCTTTAAAATCAATATTACTTATTATATCCTTGCAGAGTGATTCCGGTGTTTGATGAAAATGCCACAATGTATCATCATTATAAATATTCATACTTAACTTTCTACTACTTAACATATAATAACATAATATAAAAATTGATATAAGCGTATAGACATTTATAGACATAAAAGATAATGCCGAATTGGGAGAATGGATGTATTTATATGTTAAGACACAAAGATGATGTGGAACTTCAAAACATTTATATAGGTAGTACCACCAATTTCAGGGGAAGAAAATACGAACATAAATCATGTTGTAATAATCAAAATTATAGAAATTATTATCATCAAAAATATAATTATATTAGAGCTAATGGAGGATGGGACAACTGGAAAATGATATGGCTTGAAGATTACCCATGTAAAAGTAAAAAAGAATTACTTAAAAGAGAAGATGAAGTTATGTTGCAATATGAAAATAGATTAAACCAAGTTAGAGCGTGTATCACAGATGAAGAAAGAAAGGAATATAAAGAAAAACATCGTCTAACCAACAAGGAAAAAATTGCTGAACGAGATAAAACATATTACAAAAATAATCGTGATAAAATACTTGAAAATGTAAAACAATGGAATCAAAATAATATAGAGAAACAAAAAGAATATAAAAAAAATTATTACGAAAACAATAAGGATAAATATATGGAAAAAATTAAATGTGATATATGTGGTTGTGAAATATCAAGACAAAGTTTAAAAAGACATCAGCGAACCATCAAATGTCAAAACCATAATAAAATGAGTACATAATTTATAAAATCTTTTTAATTTATTAAAAGTTATAAAAATCTCTAAGAAATATAAATTATGTACTCATTTTTAAAATTGATAAAAATGCTCAAAAAAATGAAAAAAAGCACCCCCTAAAAAATCGCCTTATTATAACTGATAAGCCATTTTTTTATACTTTTGTTTTTTTCCCACCATAATTTTTCTCAAAGGGGGTTACACACGATTTTTGTTAAAAAATGAACAAAATCCGATCATTGGTATTTTTCCGCATTTATTTCTTCAATACACATTTCAATATTCATCTTTGCAGTATTAATTCCATTACCATTCTCATCAGTGATGATTAAAATTATTTCTGTAATATCTTGGGGGACAATCTCTAATGCTACATTATCTAGCATCATGCTACTCTTACCGTTAAAGCTTCTTGTTAAAATACTGGGTATAGCATTTTTGTCGCTGTTAAAATAATTAGCTACATTATATTTAACGTTGTCTAATTTAAAAGTCCATACGGCGTCGGTAATAATATTGGCGCTTATTGCATCTATTTTTAAATAACTAGGCTTCGTGATACTAATGGAATTAAACCCGCGATATGTGAAAGTGGTTTTTTCGGTATTTGCGATACCATCATCGGTATTAAGTATAATTTTGTTATATTCCAATTTCTTTGCTAAATAACTCATTCTCTATATATAGTTAAGATATTTTTAAACTAATAATAAAATCGCTTAATGAACTTAATTCAGGACTAAACTTTAATTCCATATTTTGGATTACCTGTGGTTCTAATTCAGCTATTTTTGTTTCTTTTAATCTTTCATCATCAGCTACTTCAATGGTTTTATCACATATTAATAAGTCATTCGTGGCATCACTTCTCATAATAGTATTGGGGTTAAATAATAATCCACCTAATTCAATTTTATAATTATTAGTTAAGTCATATCTATTTAAATCATTATAAACATAATTAACAGTAAACTTAGTAGGTAATACTAATTCTTGTCCTGGTGCTGTTGGTCGTAGATTTTTTTTATCAATAATAATAACATCACCTACTTCATAACCAAAGCCTTGTGCTCCATTACCATCATATAGAATATTTATGGGACTACCTACATTATTTGATGTTTTAAAGTGTATTATTAAACCTTGTCCCATTTCAACATTAGGAGTTGAAACATTATAAAATTCTGCATTATCAGGTGGTCCCGCAGTCCAAGAAAGTGAAAATTGTGATACTTTACCTTCTTTGTATTTTGATTTAATTTTTCCATTTTTAACACTATTAATATTTAAGCGTAATTCCATATCTCCTTCACTTCTTAGTTGGGTGGGGAAAGCATTTTTATTTAAT
>Ga0213864_10001588_pt1 | contig 10151 bp, 10 predicted proteins | sample PICome_5_FD_160078 | JGI IMG/M metagenome (GOLD analysis project Ga0213864, IMG submission 160078) | Coastal seawater microbial communities near Pivers Island, North Carolina, United States - PICO247 | ecosystem: Environmental > Aquatic > Marine > Coastal | place: USA: North Carolina... | reverse complement strand
AGTTTTGCAGCAAACTCGGATCAATACTTTGAGTTGTTCAATACGACCAATGTGGCCCCGCTCAAGCGCAATCGGGCTATTTACTTCAATGATGAATTGGGCAACATGGAGAATTTCAAACCATATGAACTTGTAAACAACGGATAAGAAAATGGGAAGATTTCAAGCACACGCGGACGGTGATCAAATCAAGCTTTTCATCAAGGAATTGAAGAAGTTTCAAATGGATTTTGAGCGACTGAGCTTTCATTTGAATTCGAGGCTGAAATCACTGGAGAGCTATTGGAGGGATGACGCCTATCGTCAGTTTCGCGACGAATTCACTCCCGCAGTCCGCGAATTGGACAAGCGCAACAAGGAATTCGTTGAATTGAAGGTGGATGAGTTGAACCGTTACGTCAAGGACCTGGAAGAGTATCTGGCTGGAAGGACCCGAAGGTGACCATGTATTTGGTCTGAGGGGTTCATTCTTCAGTTATCTTCAGGCAGCGCACAAAGAATGCGGCGTGTCTGTCATATGAATGTAACGCTATTTCGTGTGTGTTGACATTGACCGAATAGGCCTTTGCCGTGTAGCGGAGATTAGGTGTGTTGGTCCAGAATATGCGGTTCCGGCTGGCTTCGACGAATGATCCGAATGCCAATCGATGGAATAGGGTCTTGCCCGATGTTTTGGTGAGATGGGAATCTAGGAATTGTGGCGTTTGATTCTTCTTCAATGTCTCGATGTCTTGGTGGGAAGGGATTCTGAAGCCTTCAGGAGCCAAACCGCTGGGATGCGTTACAGCAAAATGATTGTAGAGCAGTGCTTCACCTTTTGCTCCTGATTCGACGGCAGGAAGGCAGTATGCGGCAATGTGATGATCCTGGGCGTAATTCCAATCTGCCGGTGATTGTGCATGAAACAGGGTTTCACCATTGTTCAGTGCGGTCTTGCTGAGAAACGGCTGGAGCCATTCCTGGTCGCCAAGAACAATCAGGGGCTGTGGTAGTGGATCGGGGGTTGGAACCTGTTCGTTCTCTTCATGCCTGGATCCGTCAATCGTGATGCCGTCTTCGGATCCTATTTCAGTATTCTCATCCGGATTGCCGGAATCCGGCTCATCACCCGGGTGGTTTTCGGGCACATCCTGTCCGTCAGAATTATTGATCTCGTCACCGCGTTCCGTGGGTGCGTCCGTTGGGTCAGGCATCGACTCGCGGTTGGTTTCCGGTATTTGCTCATCAATTGTGCTTTCAGAGGGTTCCGGAACCGGAATGGGGTCATCCAATGGGACAAGCAGTGGACGATTGGCCATGTCGCACCTGTCGCACCATCCATTTGGCGTCCGTCGTTCAAAATAATGCTCGGGGTTGTTGGAGCATACAAATTCATATGTTCTCATTGCAGATGGTGTAGACTCCTCTTCAGGAGATTCATTTGACGGAAATGATGCTGGGTGTCAACTCGGAAATTGAGGATAGGAGATGAAGGTGTTGGCGTAATCGGCCAATGGGTGGGAAACCACGAGACAGATGATGATGTAGACCACCACATGAAGCCCGGCTAGGGTGATGTTGTCCTTGGCGAGTTCTTCCTTTTCGTTTTCGGGTGTGGTCAAACCCACAAGAGAGAAGCTCAAACGAAAAGTCAAATAGGAAAAAACGAAGGAAAGGCCTGCCAGGAATGTCCAGTACATGAGGCCCTTGAGCAACTCTTGCTGGGACAGATGGTAATAGAATGCCGAGGAGGCAACGTTCGAGAAGGTCAATAGGTTGATTCCAAAACCCAGAATGGTCCCCAGGAATAGAATTCCTGTGGCATTGTTGAGCGGTTTGATGATCCCGCTGAATACGGGTTGGACGGACTTTGTGGCACCGATCAGATAGATCAATGAAAGTGCTGTTGTGGTGATGAGATTGAGAATTTCAGGCTGCATGATTTCTATATGATGGGTGTCAATCACAGATGACCTCCCAGTTGTTCCAATTGGGCCACATGCTCATGTTGCCCAATTTGTATTCTGCATATTTATTGGTTACCTCCCACGGGTAGTAGATTCTTCCATTGTTGCGAACGACTTGGGATTGGATGACGGGGCGTACCCCTGTCAAAGCGAGCATGGCGTGTTTGCCGGTTCCGGCTTCACCGACGATCAGCGCAGCATGATATCCCAATTTCTTCAAGACAGCGTACGCAATGAGGGCTTTAGTGTCACAGTCGCCCGTTTTTTGCAATATGAACTCTGTCGGAGTGTAGACTGCAAACGGAGTTACATTGTTGCAACACCCTGTGCGGTCATCCTTTGGGGCACATTCATCAGTCCAATAATTGTTCATGTCGAAGCACGGACATTCGTTTCGGTTCGTGATTTTCGTGTAGGGTGGCGTTTGAATGCAGGAAACGACATAGTCGAGAACCTCCTGACCGGTCAAATTCTTTGATTGAATGTCCATCTTCATTGCCTTGCACAGGGAATCCAGTGGGCCCTTGCTGACTTTGATGAAATCCATGTACAGTTGGCGAATGTTGAACAGGGAATTGTAATCATTCCTGTAGTCTACTGCGCGTGCTGAATCCTTTGGGCTGACTGTAAACCGTATTTCATGCCGGTTTTCGTGGTAATCCCTCCAGGACCATTGTATCTCGATGTTTTTTGATGGTCTGATGAACGGCAGTGGAGGGGGGGTAAGCGTGTCTTGCTTGAGGGTGTCCATCATTGCTTCTGCCCAAAGGTTCGCTTTTTCCTTGTTGTACAATCCATTCTTCAGTCCGGGTAGCATGAATAGGATGAGCACTGTCAGAGTGGCCCAGAAGAGCAGTGAGCTGAGTCGTAATATGTCGGATCTATTGGACATTCAGACGAGTCAGGATACTGTGGGTGGGGTCTGTTTGATTTCTTCTTCCAGTTGCTGACATTTTCTTTGCGTCAGCAGGAATGACATGTATGAAATGGAAATATCTCTGATGGCGATTTCACGTAGATAGGCTCCGTGAGCGTACTGCCTGCTTTTTCTGACGAGAATGAAGGGGATGAGGAACAGACAGTAGAACAGCATGTCAATCAGGACCTTGGTCGGTCCCAATGAGATGGCCAGGATTTCCCAGGTCATGAGTGGGGACTGACAATGGATGAATGTGAATTCGCCGTGGACAGGGGGATCCAACATCTCCTGGGTCCATTGATTCAAAATGCCCGATTGTATGGGCGCCATCTGGGTTTTGATGGTCGACAGACTTTCGTTGATTTGATCCTGGAACATCCAGAGTTCCATGCCGTTGGCTACTGCACATGAAATGATGAGGAGTAGGGTCAGTTTGATGATGGAAACGAAAATCATGGACACCGTGGGGGTGGTATCGGGTGATGCCATCGAGGCGGTGCGTATCTCCTGCTCATGGGATTCGACGATGAGATGGAGTTGGTGGTTGGAAGCATGGGAAAGGTCCTCCTGTTCATGTCGATTGAATACGGTTGTCATGTCCGTCATGGTATTGTAGAGCCAAGCGTCACCCGTCGTCAGATTCAGAAAAAGGACGAGCAGGAGGAGGACGAAACAAATCCCCCCGAAAAGGATGGCTGAAGGAATGGCAAGGGCCCAATCCTGAAAAATCAGCAACCCGTAGCATCCCCCTGCGACAGTCGAGAAGATGACGAGGATGAAGTACATGGCAGAGAGGAGGTTGTAGGAGAGAAATTGGTCATTTCTCTCCTTTTCCGTGGCTCTCCGGAAATCTTCCTCTCGAATGCCGAATATGTATTTACCGAGATTCATTCGGGACAAATGACTTCAAATTCCCATTCGGTAGTGGGGCGCTCCTGGTTCGGGACGATTCGGATGGTCAATTCATTCAATTGGTAAGGCGAATAGGTGTAGTCAAAGACAATTTCGCCCGTGTGGGATACGAAACCATCGGTGCTCCCCATGGATTCGCCATTGAATACCACCTCCATGCGGTCCGGAACTCCGTACATGTCATAAAGGATGCGCACAGCACCACCCTGTTCTCCCAAAGTATATGTGAAGGTCCGGGGCTCGTTGGTCCCTTTGAACGTTTGCTTGCTGCCACATTGTGACATCTTGGGACGGGTTCGGGCAATGATGTCCTCAACGCGCTCGCGTTCCTTCACAACTGGTTGTATTCTGCGTTCTATCCGAACCCTTTGGAAATGGCAAAACCATTGTTGTCCCCAATTCGAGCTGAACAACAACCAGCACAACAGAATCAAGATGACGATGATCCAGAAGCGCCTGCGTTTGCGATTTGAAGGTGGACGCGGTGGCGCTGGTGGCGGGTTCGGTTCGGGTATCGGTCCCGGCCTAGGACCTGGGCCGGGATTGGGCGATGGGGGACCATCGGGTTCTCCTTCTTCGCCTGGATACGTGGGATTCGAATCTGAATCGGTGGAAGGGGATGTCGGGTTGCCCGCAGGTTCATTCGACTCTTCCGCATCCGGGCGTTGCCAGGTCTCTTTTTTTCCTCCGGAATCTTCATCCGTGGGGATATCGGTGACCGGGGTTCCAGCTGCGCACCAGGTGACATCCACGAGGATGTCGCCTTTGATGATGCCGTAGGAACCACCTCGGATTTCCTGCAGGTTGGACAGCTTGGCATTGAGGATTTTGAACGGGCCTGTGGTGTATTTGCGCAATCCATCGCTGGAGTGCGGACTCAAATCAGCTTGTATGCGGTGCAGTTGGATTCCTTCAAAGTCGAAAGGGGCGGCTTCGAACTCGGTCTGGTCAATTCGTACCGGATCGAAAATGGTCCCCCTGTAGATATGCAGTCTTTTTCCGGATTCCTTGATCGTTCCGCCATTTTCGGTTTCCTCGAGCTTGAAGGTCCCTTCGAAGCGGCCGGTGATGAAATATGGAACGTGCTCGGTCATGGCTTGGGCATCACTTTGACCTCGACGCGCATGTTCTTGTTGTACTCCAGGGTGCTTGCGGAATCCACGAAATGCTCGCTCATCCTGTTGCTCGGGTTCAGCAGTGGGGTGGCACCACGTCCTTTCACCTGTATTCGGCGGGGGTCGATTCCCATCTGGGCAAGGGTGTCAAGCATGTGCATCGCCCGTAGCCGGTCCAGATCTTCGCGGGGTTCAAGGACGGTGCCGCAATGAAAGCCCTCGATGAGAAACGAGCGATGGCTGTAGGCATCCATCAATCTGTAGACCCGATCGATTGGACTGTTGTCGCCCATGGAGTTGGGGTGGAACCGGGTGGAATTGCGGAAGAAGTAGATCTTGCCATATCCCCGAATGGCATTCTGGAGGTTCCTCTCCATGTCTAACTGGGCACTGTCCAGGGCCCTCTGCTCCTGGTAGAGTTCACGTTGGGCGCGGGTTTTCAACCGGCATTCCTCATCACCGATTTGGATGATGGGGATCAGGAGTGCCATGATGATGTACAGCAGCAAAAGGGCGAGCAGAATGCGCCAGAATGCGGTGAAACAACCGTCGCCCCATCCGAAGTGCCACCAGGGTGAATTGCCGTTTCCGGATCCGCCGTTTCCGGATCCGTTTCCACCGGATTCATCCTTGACGGATTCGTTGTCCCGGGCCCCGCCTTCCTCCTGCACATAGGTTTCATCCACCAAGGGTGGGGGCTCGAAATCCGGATGGTCCGGATCCAGGGGTTTGATGAGGGGGTGGCTGTCCGTCACACCGAGTGCCCTGGACTCAATTTCACCATAAGTCCTCCCATCAATGGTATGGGAGCGCACCACCAGGGGCTCCACAAGGAGCAACTGTTTGAAATTGTAGATGCGAGGCTCATCGAATCCGCCTTCCCCTGAGGGAGAGATTTCAATATTCCTGACTGACCGGAGCATCATGCTGCCGTGCCGGGCCATGGTGTCGGGACGGAATTCCGGCTCGAATGAGGCATCCTTCAGCGATCCGGAATAAAGCTGAAGCAGGTGGGCCTGATCTTCAGGATATGTCTCGGACGCCGAGAGTGCGATGTTCTGTTCGGTACGGAACTTTCCACGGAAATTACCGAGGACGATGTAGGGCCCGGCCATGATGATGGGCTACGTGGTCAGGACTTTTCGTTTCCGGGGTCATTCTGCCGTACGAATGCGTCGGGATTCTTCTCGATTTCCGCACGCTCCTTTTCCGCATAGATGGTGATCGCATGGATGGCATTCTCCTTCTCCAGTTGATTCTGCATTTTCGACACCTCCACTATGCGTCTCGCATTGTAGTTCTCCTTGACCTTATGGACATTGTTGTTCTCGTCCGTTATGATTTCCAATGAAATGCCTTGCTTGGCCTCCAGGATTTGGGAGACGTTGTCCTGCAGATAGTCGTAGGAGGATTTCCAGATCATGAACTTGAAGATGACCGGTGCGATTTCGACAATCATGAACAGTAGGCGCACCATCCAGATGGGCCAGAACGCTGCTTCATAAATGACTTCCTTCTTGGCAATTTCTTCTCCAGTCTTCGGATCGATGTCGATCTCGATTTTCCCCGTAACCGCATTGTAGACTTCCACCTCCTTTCCATGAGCGGAGAGTTTTTCGAGCATCATGAGTTGGTCAAGAAAGCCGGGAACCTGACTCCGCACTGCCGCCATGGCCGAGTCTTGCTTCCTTTTCATGTTGGCTTGATTACTGTTCACCAGCAAATCCATCGCAGCCAGTTCTGCTTCGATTTGAGCCAACTTCTCTTTCGCAGGATTGAGTTCATTATTCAAGATATCTTTTGCCCTTGGGCCTATACCGGCGCCGTTTCCGCGCATGCCAGTCGTTTCGCGGTCGTATTTATCCTCTGCAACTCTAACTAATTCTGCCTGCTGGTCGCGTTTCGCCTGCACCCTTTCTCGGGCCACCATGTTTCGTTGGTCAAACTGATCTTCTTGTTGGGCGATTTCAAACTTTTTCGTGAAGGCGAGTTTGTCCATGGATAGACTCCATTCGCGTTGGATTTCCTTCCGGAAGATGTAGGTCTCAAGAGGTGCCGAGATGGTAAGGCCGATGATGATGGCCATCACCAGTCGGGGTGCCATTGCAATCCACTCTTCCTTGGTGATCTTTTCCGTGCCGTCGCCTTTGACCGTGGTGACGATGAACCGGTCGAGATTGAATATGATGAGGCCCCATACGAGGGCAGAGGGGATGGTGATGGCCCAATTGCCATGGAGGCCTTCGGCATCATACTTGCCGAAGATCGTGTGCATGGCGAAGCCCATGGCCACTGAGGCCATCACACTGGTCGCCAGGACTACGCCTCCGATTCCTGCATTCTTGATGTGGTCAGAGTATGGGGAGTATTGCAGGATCTGTGCATCGGCGCCCCCGCATTTCCAGAGGAAACGCATGATGAAGTCCATGACAGGGCCGTATTCCTTCTTCTTGTAGTCAACGAGGTCATTGAGACCGATGTTGTTGTCCTTCTCGTCGTTCATTGGGGATTGTTATGCCGGTGATTCGATTTCGAACTGTTTCTCAAGATTTCGTTGTAGGGCGCAGGATTGAACCGGGCGCCTCGCATCAAGGGGGAATTGTTGAAGCGGTATTGAAGCTCTGCCTTCTCGATGGAAGTGGATTCTCGCGGCTCAAGCGATTGGGTACTGACCTCAGGCATGGTCCGCATGAATCCGAAATGTCCCGAGGTCTTGCGAGGCCTCAGTGTGGTGGTGGCGAGGGGCGTAAGTTTCTTGAGTGGAGCCCTCGAGAATGTTGCGTTGAGGGAATCGCATGCACTCAATTGACCGGTGGTCAGTGCGTGTTTTTCACCTTGACCGAAGAATGTGTCCCGGCTCAGATTCAGCGAGTTCAGGGTTCGCACTTCAGCAGCGCTCAATTCAAGATGGGCCCTCAACCTGCCGCGCCAGGTATGGGCGACCAATTGGTATTGGTTTTGACCTGCGTGAATGATGACACGGGCGGAATTGCCACGGATTCTTTTTTTCACGGGATTCACATCGACACGGAATGCTCCGCTCACATTCCAATTGAGCTGTATGGCCATGCCCTCGTAGAGGAAAGGCTTTGATGTGCTGGTCAGGTACATCTCCCTTTCCCCGTTTTCAGCGAGCTTCGTCTCGGGAGCGATGCGCCATGAGAAATCCTTGATTTCGGGCCGTTCGTTCCTGAGAAGTGTGAGAAGGGCCTTCCTGATTGAATTCAGGAAGGGAATGAGGGTCATTACCACGGCGATCAGGATTCCTGAGATCAGCAATGCCGCGGGCGAGAGGGTATCGATGAATTGGAACAGGCTATTCATGCCTTCTCGACTTGCAGGAGCTTGATGTTCGTGAATCGCTCGGCCGATTGACGTTCAATGGGGATCGGGGTGGTCGTCTCAAGCAGAAGAAAACGTTTGCCATCACGGGTCACGCTCGGGCCTGTAAAAGGCAATCCGGAGACTCCCGTCACCATATGTCCTCCTCCATCGACCTCGCAGCTGACGAGTATGATGTTCTCATGTTTGATGAGGTGACGCAGGATGGAGGCAAGGAAAGTGGACTTGCTGTCACAGTCGCTGTATGAGATTGCAAGGGATTCACTGGGTAAGGCTATCCCGAAATAGGCGTCATCTCCTTCATCGAAGTCGGGTACGCCGTATGGGATGTACTGCACGAAATTGAGTGCGGCGCGCACTCGGTTTTCATAACTGTCACGGCGGATTTCTTGCAACTCCATGGCGATGAAACCGGCTACCTGCTGACTCAACTCAGCTGAGATTTTGAGCAGTTGATTGTAATCGACACCCCAGCCATCCTCATGGAATCCATGGAAATAGAACCCTCCCTTGTTCATTTCACTGAGCAGGAAATCGGCATCGAGCGATTTCAATTCATAGGAATCTTCATTCCGCTTTCCGAAGCAAGAGGTCTTGGTGCCGAATTGATTGAGTTCTGCAGAGAAATTCGGTGTGACCATTTCTGTTCGGAAGGACCTGTTCCGTGCATCGATGAAGGGGAATTCATATTCCAACGTGGCCGTCTTGCCGATCATGCTGGCTTTCACGGAGTATCCGAACCGCGTATGGTTCTCCGGTGGTCTCCGATAATTCTTCTTCTTGATGGAATCGGCCGCCAGCCTTTCCACAATGAGTGGTGTATCGGTGGATGCAGTCAGAGGTACTGCGGTTTCATGCCAATGGAGATACAGCATCATGGCGAGCGTGATCGCAGCATAAATGTGTAACTCTTCCATCCCGGATCTGAAGCAAGATTGAATAATGGACAGGCGAACTCTCGTCTCTAATTAACGACGATTCAAGATGCCTTCCAAGCGTCACAAGAGGGGGCGTCATCAGACGCGTTCCGGTCGTCCTCATGGTTTTGCGAGAGCCGCTATGGAATGTGCCCGAGGGGAATGGTCAATCAGAAATGGCGAATGGGTTGGGAGGGACCTCGTATTTGCCACTTGACAGGATGGATGCTGTGAATTCTCTGGAAACGTGGGGATTGTGTTCATACACGGCATCTGCGAAACCGATGTCCGATTGGAGTCGGTCGGATGCCTGGTTGTAACACCAACCGTATGTGGCAGGAATCAGGGAGATCATGAATTCCGCATCATCGAGCAAGTCATCACATGCCGATGAAATGAGGTCTCTATCCATTGAAATGGCTCGCTGCATGAATGCTGCATCACAATGCAGGGACAAGGCCACGATGCGCTCGGCAATCCTGCCGGAATGTTGTTTGGCCTTCCATTGGGAGAGTGTGAGCTCGAGCAGCCGGGGATCCGATTGGAGTTCCTCGGACAAGTGGAAATAGAAAGCCGGATCCGATTCGATGAGCTCGTCCGCCTTCGATGGATCTGCCAGCAGGGATTCCGGCATGAGGGAAGTGAGCCAGCGCATCCGTTGTTCATCTCCGGAATTGAGTGGGTCATCGACGGGCGCCATGTGCTCCAGACGGGGCCAAAGCGTTGGGTCGAGCTTGAATCTGTCGGGTAGGCCCTGCAACGTTCGGCGGAAAAGGGCATCATCCCCGGTCTTGTTCGGTGCAGCTGCACGCAATTGCTGCAGACAATCGCCGATACTCTCCGGTGCTGGAAGATGAGGCAGGATGGCCGAGGCGTGATCGGAGTCCTGTAATATGGAGGCCAGGACCTCCTTGAGTTCGGCCTCCTTGCGTTGGGGGCGTTCCCATTCCAAGACCCAGTCTTCCTTTTCCTCGGAGCGGTCATCCGGCAATGCTTGAAG
>Ga0213864_10001586_pt1 | contig 10156 bp, 13 predicted proteins | sample PICome_5_FD_160078 | JGI IMG/M metagenome (GOLD analysis project Ga0213864, IMG submission 160078) | Coastal seawater microbial communities near Pivers Island, North Carolina, United States - PICO247 | ecosystem: Environmental > Aquatic > Marine > Coastal | place: USA: North Carolina... | reverse complement strand
TAATATGAAGCAGTTGGTAAATAATTTACTCCTGTAAAATAAGATCCTGTTTGAAATGTTCTTCTTGGATACTTAGGAGCAACATTAAATCTAAATCTATTTATACTTTCAGGTGTAAATAATCCTGGATTTTCAGCTAATGAAGATACTAAATTTGTAGTTGAAACTATACTAGAAGTAGCAGATCCAGTTAAAACACTTGAGTAGTCTCTCCATTTAAATTCTAATTGTGGTGGGTATATAGTATTAGTATCAACACTATAAAATTGCATTACAGGTTGAATTTGAACATTAGGGTTAAATTCTACTGAATTTTCCCATTTAACTATAAAACCATTATTATCCATAGAACCACTATACCAACGTGATACTACTTCTTTAGCATTAACATTTAAATCTTTTGTTGTTCTTGTATCAAATGATTGAGTAACTCTAAAACTTGTACTACCTGATTCAAATAGCCAAGCACCACCACCAGCTCCTATATAATTAGAATCATAAGATGAAGTAACAGAATTTCCATAAGCATCTTCTCCACTTGAAGACCAAGCTACTGATCCTTTAAAATTTGGTGAATACCATGTAGCCCCATCTGTAGTTTGAGGTATATCTAAATATGTTCCAGTACCATTATACCAATATTGAGCTAATGGATATACTTCTAAATCTGTTGCTTCTACTATTCCTTGAGCTGTTGCAATAAAAGATCTTAAATTTACATCCCAATCAGCTCCACTAATTTTATTATCTATAACATCAGCAATTTCATCTTGAACAAAAGCTGTTAAAAATCTTGCTACTTGAGGATTAGAATCTATTGCTATATTTAAATTAGATATAGTTGTAATAGGGTCTATCCCTGTATTCATGTCTGGGTATAATGAATATAGTGTAGTGTCTTTGTATGGAAATAATTTATAAACTGCCATTTTTTAATTTTATAGTGGTACTACTCTACCTTTAATATCTTGATTAGGGTATTTAATTTCAAATATAGAAGGATCTAAACTAGGGTATATTACTTGGTTTTGTGTTGCACCCTCTATATCATATCCAAATTGTGAATATCCTTGAGAAACACCTGCTTTATTTGAAAATTTAATATTTTTAACAGTTTGAACACCTTCTATTCTATCTAACCTAACATATAAATCTCTTATTAATATTGGTTGATTTATTTGCCAATTGTCTCTATTAAAGTAAGCTTGTAATGAATCTATACAAGCTAATATTACTTGACTATTAATATAATTTGGTAATACTATTATTTCAAAATCTATCCCAATGTTTATAACATAGGCATCTCTAATTTCAATACTATCACCTATCATTCTATATTGAGAAAGATATGTTCTTAAATTTTTCTTTAATGTTTCAGTTGCTGTTGCAAATTGTCCTACAATATTTTGAGATAATACAAATAAGTTTAATGTTTCAATTGTTGAAACTTGATCATCATTTAATTGTGGTTTTTCAATATAAGCTTTAGCTATAGTCCCATATTCAGAAGGCATGCTTAAAGCTCTAACCATATAATCATCTAATGTTACAGATCTTTGTTGAGCTGCAATTTGCATTAAAGTATTTTGTCTAATTTCCTCTGTAGTGTCTCCTGCTGATCCTCCATCTGCCGCATTTGGATTGTTAGCTGTTAATGAATCAAATATATAAGTTGAGGTAGTAGGATTTAAATTTGATTTATTGAAAAATGTATTATTTGTATTTAATCTAGTTAAATCTCCACTAGGTACATTTGCTCCTACCCCACCACCTGTTAAATATCTAACTGTTAAGGTTATATTTGAAGGTGCAATACCATAAGTATTTGTGAATAAAAAGTTTGTAGGAGAATATGCTGTTGTAAGTTTATTTCTTTCAAATGGTAAACCTATACCTACATTGTCAGGATTAGGTGTAATTTCTTCATCTACATCATTTGGATTACCTGCCCCAAATTGAATTTGTAAATTGTTTTCTGCTGTTAAGCGAGTAGCAAAACGTCTTTGTACTTTTTTTAATTTAAGTAAATAAGGTACTTCACCTGCATCTACTACATTGTTAGGATCATTAGTATTAGTATTTTTGATATTATTAAATATCATTTCTTGACCTAAATAATCTACTTCATACCAAGTATTACCATCGCTATCTACTATATCTAGAATTCCTATTATATTATCTGCTGTAATATCAATAGTAGGGAATTGTTCATGATCCCCAAATGAAAAATTTCGTGTACTAATATTTGCTGAGATAGCATTTCTAGTCTTTTTTAAGAGATAATATTGAGGAGTAGTACCTGCAATAGAGTAAACTGAAACTTCTGTTGGATCTAATGAACTTGAAAAAGTAAAATCACATTTATCTTCCATTAAAAATGAAACATTAGGATTTAAAGAAGATGCTACTGTTGTATTTTCTCCTACAGATAAAGCATAGTCATAATCAGGGACATAATTTGATCCTACTAGTTTTGAAGGTACTTGTTGGAATAATTCTATTGTTGCTTGAGCTGCTCCTGTTGATTTTGGTTTATAACCAAACATATAAGCTAACTCATATAAATTGTTAGTTTGTCTAGCAAACTGTGTGAATGTTTCTTGTAATTGATTATCTAAATAAAAAGACATTACATCACTTACATAAGCTGCTTGCTCCATAAACATCATACCTGGTGATGTAGGAGAGAAATCATTGTAAGTATTAGGGAAATAAGTTTTAGAAAATTCTATTAACCTAGCCCTAATATCAGAAAAATCTCTATTTAAATATTTTACGTCTCTATCTACTATAGCCATTATGCAAAGTCTATTTGTAACGTATCACTAATATTAGTGTTTATTACACTATAAGTTAGGGATACTGTTATTGTGTTTGTATCTTCTTGTCTTAATATTTCTAAATTACCAATTCTAACATTAGGAAAAAATGTAGATAAATCAGATGATATTCTATCTTCTAGAAAATCTAAATTATCTGTAGTAATTTGTTCAAATATAAATGCTCTTAATCCTCCCCCAAATGTTGGGTTTAATGGTCTTTCTCCTGGGTTGGTTAAGAAGTAGTTTATCAAGTTATTTTTGATAGCAGCAGCAGTAGTATAATTAGGTCTAAATACAGCGGGTGCAGTAAAAGGTATGTCTACCCCTACTGCAGCACTTTTATTAAAGTCTATAGGAAATATTTGCTGTGCTCCAAATGCCATTATCTAGCTGTCATTAAATTCATAATTTGATCCATTCCTAATTCACCATCAGGTAATTTACCATTTGGAGAAGTTGTATCTACTGAACCTTGAGGTTGGAATTTTTTAACGTCTTTACTTGTAAAATTTAAAGCAGTTTCTCCTATAATATCCATGTATTTTTGTCTCTGATCTGCTTGAGATACTGGTGGTGGAGTAGTTGAGGTAATTGTTCTATTTTCTTGAACTGGTTGAGGTGTTGTTACTTTTGGTGCTTTGACTGCTTCTAGTAAAACCTCTTTTAATTCTTCTTGTATTGCTTCTCTAACTGCTTCTTTAATTAACTTTTTAAGTGCTTCGGTTTTCATATACTGTTTTTTATAAATATAATATTATTCGGCTTTTAAATCATTTTGTTGTATGTAAAATACTAATTCATCAATTAATATTTGATCATTTGAAGAAAATGAAAGTTCTCCTTTAAGCATAATTATTCCTGCTTTGTTTTTAGCTACTGCTCTTCTTCGTTTAAGATCAAATTTAGTTTCACCATCTTCAGTTATAACGCTCATATCAAATCCATTAACGTTTGTAACTACAGGTGATAACTGTTGGGATTGTTCTTGTGTAGAATCTAATAATTGTTGAGATACTGCTGTTTGGGTTTGTATTTCATCATCATCTTCTTCAGATATTTCTTCAGCACAAGTTTGTATTAAGGCATCTAATATACTTAACAATAATAAAACTTTTCTAAGTTCCTCTATTATCATTCTTAATTGTAATGTTCCTACCCCAAGTTTTTGTTTTAAAATATCTATTAAATCTTCAAATTTTTCTATTAAATCTTTTGCTATTAAAATTGGACCTACTGGGTTTGGTGTAACTGCTGTAGATGGAATATATGATTGTATCCCTACATAAATTTTAGCAGTTGTAACTGCAGCTTCAGCAATAGGAATAGTAATAGGGGGTATACTTAAAAATTTGTTTATTAAGTTAATACTTCTATATAAATTGTTTAATTGTTTAGTTAATTTATTTTTTTTCTCTATTAGGGAATTTAAAGCATCTAAATTAGGAGGGCAAGTTTTTGGAATTTCATTAATATTTTTTAAAACTTCTTCATTAAATTTTGAAACACCAAAAGCCGCTATTTGTTGTAAAATAATAGGGATTAATCTATCTTGAATAGTTCTAAATAATTTTTTTAAAATACTAGATACAAAATCTTTTGGGGATGAGTCTTCTGCTATTTTTTTCTGTGTTTCTGTTAATGTTTTATTTTCAATAACTTGTTCTTGTATTTCTTCTACTAGAGGAGTTAATTTAATAATACCTAAATCTGTTATTAAATCCCCATCACCCTTAACTAATTGTATGGGTTTACTTTGTGAGTATCCATTTGCTGTAGTTATTGCTGTAATTTTTTTATATTTTCTTTCGGTTTGAGTTTCTCCTGAAGAAAGTAAAAGAGTTTCATCTAATTGTATTACTAAACTAAAAGTACCATCGGTTTGGGATGTTGCTTTATCTTTTTTATCTGTATCTGATAATATAGTAGCTCCTGGTATTGGTTGTTTTGTAGTTTTGTCAATAATAGTTCCTTTAAAAGAAGTTGCAATTACTTCTACAGTATTTAAAACAACTTCATCTATTAATTTAATATTCCCAAAATTAATTTCTTGAGTAGTAGATGTTACTTGTTTAATAAAAGATTTACTATCATAACCTACATATGAAATGTCAAATGTATAAGTTCCTACTTCTAAGTCCTTTACTCCTCCAAAATTACCATTAATATTAGTAGCAAAACCCCCAAAATTTTCTCCATTTTTAGAAATTTTAATATTAGCCCCAATGAGTTCTTCATTAGTACTACCATCTATAATTTTTCCTATGATATTAACTTGAGGCATTAATCAGTAAATGAGGTTTTGGATTTATATGATTCTATTCTTTGTTGGAAAGTATTAATTAATCCTTCACAAGCTGTTGCAGCTGTTATAATATTAGCTGCGGGCACAGGAACACCTGCGGGCCATATTTGTTCAGTTTGTAACATTTTACATAAAAATGATAAACTTTCCATTACTTGATTTAAATCAAATAAGAATTTATCTCCTAAAATTAAAGATTGAGATGCATTTTTACTTCCAAGTTTTATATTTTGACCCACATCTATAATGAAATTTTTAGTATCAAAATTTAAAGTACCATTTGATGACAAATTTACTGATTTTTCACCACTTATTAAAACATGATCTTTTTTAGCATTAAAAACTAACCTATCAGAATTTATAATTACTTGAGCTCCTTCATATTGATTAGGAGAGGATGGTGGATTTTGATATGAAGTAAAAGTTGAATTTTGGGTTGAAATTGGTAATTTTTGAGTTGAGGTTAAATAAATAGAAGAGGGATCATCATTTATATTTTCAACAATAGGTTTCCAAGGATCACTAGGAAGATTAGATTGACCGTTTCTTAAAACAATAATAGGGTCCCCATTTTTACCTACTGAAGACCATGAGGTATTTGTAGGATTTGCAGTACTTCCTAATCTTATACTGTTTCCAAATCTACCTTGGTATATAGTATCACCTAAATAAGGTTGTAAAGGATGGATATTATTTCTTTCTTCAAATGTACCTTGAGTAGCAGGATAATTATCAGATAAAGTAGGATCTATATTAATAGTAGAACCCGCTGCTACATCTTGATAAGATTTTCTTTCTGTGGTTGGTATATTTCCACTTGTAGTTCGTGGAGAAGGATAAAAATTTACATGAGGATTATTCCAAACATTTACTACCCCCATGTAATAGTATTTTTCACTTGCTTCAGAAACACCTAAAAATTCAGATGGAAGTTTATTACATAAAACTATTTCTTCTAAAAGTGGATATGAGGTAGTATTTGGGAAAAATGGGTATGCTACTATTGTTGTTTGGTTTTCTGGATATACTGGTTGTATTTCTATAGCACCAAGATTATCATCATCTGTTCCTTCTAAAAAAATCTTTTTTACCCTACCTACTACTATTTGATCCTTACCATCTAAAACATTGAGGTTAGCATTGGTTCTCCAATTGGATAATAATGTATTTTCATCTCTAGGCATTACTCTTCTTCCTTTTTAGGAGGTAATTGTAAACTGTTTATTTCTTTAAGTAATTGTTCTTTTTCTTCTTCAGATATACCAAATCCATTATCTTCACTGCCTTCGTTTGCAAATATACGTTGAAAAATAGTAGCAACTTTAATAAGTGCTTCATCATTTTTAATGCCTAATTCCATGTATTCTTTTATAAGTGGCACAATCATTGTAGCATCACCTATATCGCTGATTAATGGTTTTAATTCATTGATTAATGCACCAATTTGTTCCTCTTTTTTCTTTTGATTGTCGTAGATTTCTTTAAGTAAATCTGAGTAGGATTTTTTACCGAATACTTTTTTATCTAAATGACTCATATTTATAAGTTTTATGTATATAAATATAAGAAACTATACTTCTTCAAACTCTACATATCCACATTCTAAAAATGATATATAGTTATCTTTAAATAAATCGTACAACCTATTAGCTATTTTAGTGATTTTGGGAGTTTTAACCTCTAAACCATTTGTAGCCATAATTTCTCTTATATAAATGTAAAGGGCTTTTTTATTAAATATTTCTATATTTTCTCTTTTTCTAAACAATTCTAATATTGCATCTGCTACTTGAGCATCATTACCCTTTGGAAAAAATATATCAAAATTAGTTTCAACATATTCTATGTACCTGTCAATAAAGAATGATAGTTTATCTGCTACTCTTTCATCTTCTAAACTATAAGAATATGTTTCATCTTTATATAAATCTTCTACAGGGGCTTTATCTATACGTTTTTTATAATTTTTAGTATTATATATTATAAGCCATCTTTTAACTATAGTTCCAAAGTATGAATATGCTTTAGCTCCCTTTGAAGGATCGAATAAATGTATTTTTGAAAGTAAAAATGTTATTATCTCATGTTGTAGATGTTCTATTTTATCTACTTCTGTATAATAAAATTTAAAGGTATGTATTATATTTTCTGTTAGCTTGAAAAAAGCATAATGAATTTCACGTTGATATATTTTACTTTTCTCTTCAGTGCAAGTAGTATTATTGTATTTTACTATAGCATCCTCTGTCTCTTGAGTAAAGTAATTCCTCGAGTTTTTTTTTCTACGTCTAGCCACGATTACTTAAGTCTTTTTAATTTGAAATCATTCAAGATATCCTGAATGTCCTGGATGGATTTGAAAAAATACCCAACTTCATCATCTGATTTGAATGTTCCTGCTCTATCTATTTCTTTGAGTTTTTTATCCGATACCTCTATTGTTCTGGATAGTCTGTCTAGATATGTAAGGTATTCTGCTAAAATGTCTTCTTGCTTTTCGTTTTTACGTAATAAATTAAAAGTTGTAAAACCAAAAACTACAACCAATACTGATAAAACTGATATTATAATAGTGGAAATCATAAGCTATTTAACATATTTTTTAATCCTTCACTTTTAATAGAACCTAAAGTTTTAGTTTTCATATTAACTTTGGGCTTACTTTTTTTTGGTTCCGAGGTGTTATATAATTTAGGGAACCACTCTTTCTCAAATTCAATTCGGGCAGCCATTAGATCCGCTTGATGAATTATGTATATGAGAGAGGTACGAGGTTTTAATTCAGGCATGAAGGATTTAAGGTAAGGTTCATTTGCCTGATCATATAACCCATCATGTAATCTAATGGCTAACCATTCGTTTTCTGTAGGTGTAATACCTGCATCTACTAATAATTTAATTGATCTTTCTGGAACAGACATATATGAAAGTTTTTTATTAAATTCATACATTTCTCCTAAATTCTTTTTTCTCCATTCATCCTGAGAGGGTTTATGGGCATATTCTTTACCATCACCCATTTTACCTAAATCATGATTTAAAGCAGAAAATACAAGCTCTTCTTCAGTGTAATTTTTTACACATCCCATCTCTTCCCATATTTTAGCTGTGGTTAATGCTCCTTTTATCACTCTATTAACATGATCAACATATCCACCTGGGAATGCATTGTGGTAAGCAACCTTATGAGAAGCAGGCATCATTACTACTTCTTCTTCGTGTTTTTTATAAAATTCAAGTAATTTTTCTTTTCTAGGGGATGAAATATAAGTTTCAATATAACCCAAGAATTCTTCCCAATTAGATTGAATTTGTTCTGCTGTTAAACTCATTCTAATCGTTTTCTCTTTCTACTATATCTTTTAAATCTTGAATGGTTTCAAGAATATCTCTTTGAGAGGCATTGATTGTTTCTTTTGTACCTCCTCTATGAATTTCTCCGTCTAATGCTTTGAATTGACCTTCTAATTTACTTAGTCGTCTTATTACTAATTGTTTATTTCTCATATACTTTATTTAAATATAAATTGGGTGTTCCTTAACCCCCTTATTTTATAACCTTATCCCTTTTTCTTTTTTTCTTTATTATACCGGTTTTTTCTTACAACCCGTATTTCCAATGTATGGATTTAAATTTATGAATCCAAATTCTCTTTAAGAAACTTTTCAATTTTTGTGAGAAAAGCACATTTTTCATACTCTTCTAGCGATTCAAAAAATTTTATTGATTTATTTAATGCTTTTTCTAATCTTTTTGGGTCTTGAATTTTTATACAATCCTGCCAATCTTCATTAGATAAATCAACTGCTTTAATATATGACCATCCTCTAAAAAAAGCCATATGTTCCCCTGCTTCTTCTATATCCCCAAACTCACCTAATTCAGGGTCAGAATTTTGAAACATTTTAACAAGTTGTTTTTGGAATGATAAATGGTTAAGAATTACTTTTTGGAACATTTTTATTTGATATGTAGGGGTAGATCTAAATTCTTCAAATCCAATCAGACCTTTTACCTCTTCCTCAGATGGTTCTGGGTAATCCTTATTAGGGTCTTCATTCCCAAATAATCCGAATATTTTATTAATGTCCATTTATGATAAATATACAAAAGATAAGGTTGGGGAACAAATTAATTTAAATTGTACTTGTATAAAATTGAATATTGAAGGTTATTATTTCTTTTTTGATCAATTAAATCAGCAAGAACATCTTTAAGGGCTTGAGTGTACCCTTCCATCCATTTAATTTCTCCCATAGTGTATTCCCTTGAAGGATCTTCAAGTTCTCGAGTGTTTTCTATAACAGCTTGCTCTAGTATGTCTATATATTCATCTAACAAGATATCATTTGGAAATAAATATTAACCTCTAGATAAAAAGCGTAATATATAATTTGCATATGACGTTAATATTACTTATATTTATTGACATGAAATATTTAATAACATTTTTACTATTCTTTATTGGAAGTTTATCATATTCTCAAGCAATATATGACCCTTCAGAGTTTTATGAGACTGTAAAGGTTAAATATGATACTTTATATAAAGAAAATGGTACTATAAAACAAATTGGAAAAGTAAGCTATAACTTACAAGGAGAAAAACATGGAGAGTGGTTAATCTGGGATAATAATTCCAAACTCAGAGCGAAGATGTTCTATGAAAATGGGATCCGAAAGGGAAAATGGGAAGTCTATGATGAGCATGGTAATTTAATTAGTTCAAAGAATTATAGTAAGTCCAATTAAAATCATTTTCATTATTTACACTTAAAGTATCTACTATAATGTTAACTCCTTGATCATATTGGAAATCACAATTTCCTTGGTATGATAAGTAACCTGTGGCTTCATCTCTAAAATGTACATATGCGGGCCAAAATATAGTGTCTAACATATTACAATTTGTAATACTAAAAGAAGGATTATAAGAACCCTCCCCACCATCAGCTTCTATAACATGATCAGATACATAATCAGGTATTAATAATAAATTATTTATGTTTCCTGAATAACCTTGATCAATATC
>Ga0213864_10001585_pt1 | contig 10157 bp, 7 predicted proteins | sample PICome_5_FD_160078 | JGI IMG/M metagenome (GOLD analysis project Ga0213864, IMG submission 160078) | Coastal seawater microbial communities near Pivers Island, North Carolina, United States - PICO247 | ecosystem: Environmental > Aquatic > Marine > Coastal | place: USA: North Carolina | collected... | reverse complement strand
TATTGGCTACCTGGACAACCTGACACCATATAGTATTGATAAGGTATTAATGTAGTTGTCGTTGTACTAGTCGTTGAAGTCGTACTGGTTGTAGTTGTCGCCTGTGATGTATCATTAATATTTACTGTAATATGATTTTGAGCTACACCATAAAGTTCAAGTTCAGTTGTATAAGTACTATCAGTATAAAGTTTCATCGTATACTGCACAATACCTTCTGTCAAATTATCTGCCTCAATTGTTACATCCCATAAAGCAGACGTATTAGCATCTCCTATCGAACCCTGTGTTACTGTTGTAAAACTACCACTTGGGAATTGACCTCCACTAAAATCTGATTCAAATGCAGGTTGACCATTTACTAAGATAGAATCAACTCTCCACCAGAATTGTTGTCCAGCAGGTGGAACATAACCGTTAGTTCCAGTTAGTTGCCATTGATATGTTGTACCCTCATCATTAGTAGTCCAATAACCTATTCCATTATTTTCATTGTTTGGATTACCATAAGGAGCCCATATATATGCCGGAGCTACGGTTGTCGTACTTGTAGTTGAAGTCGTACTTGTAGTTGAAGTCGTACTAGTCGTTGATGTCGTTGGTTCAGCTGTTGTCGTTGATGTTGTACTGGTCGTACTAGTCGTTGATGTCGTTGGTTCAGCTGTTGTCGTTGATGTTGTACTGGTTGTGCTAGTCGTTGATGTCGTACTTGTAGTCGTCGTATCGACTGAAGTATCATTAACATCAATGTCTATCGTTAAACCACAAGGAGTTCCTGCATTATCATTTGCAGCACAAGTAAACGTTAAAGTCTCTAGACCCTCAGTTAACTGGTCGTTAGTAACAGAGATAATATACTCTGACTGGTTATTGTTCATAGTAAACGTACCAGATAAAGAGCCTGAAATATCGGCAGTGTCTACACCAGTAATCGTCCAACCTACAGTTCTACCATTTGGTATATTAGTACCTGATAGATTAATAATTATATTTTGACCTTCATCTGTTGGATTAGGAGTAGCCGTTAAAGTAACATAAACTGGAGCCTCAGTTGTCGTTGAAGTTGTACTTGTAGTCGATGTTGTCGTTGATGTTGTGATGCCCGGATACGCTAATGATGGAGTACTTGAGCTTGTATTTACTTCAAAACCAGCACATGGGTCTGTAACAGTGCCTAATACAACTGGATGCCATACAAATTGACCTGCAAATAGACCTGCTGCTTGGAATCTTGACCAATCAGCGTCCTGTGTACTAATTTGATGAAATTTAAGGCCTTTATTTAAGTCAGTAAAGGCTAAAGTAAGATCGTTGTTCGAACCACAAATTCTCCAACCATTTAAGGTTTGTTTTTGGTACAGTAAATTATAGTCCATCTCATCATGAGTGAGTGGTCTGCCCAATGTATGTGGATTAAGAGAATGGTACTCGCCTGTTGCGGTGTTAAAGTGTTGACCGTGGTCGAAACTATACTCTTCTATTTTTGTTAAATGCATTTGTAGGCTCTATTTTTATTATATATCTTTATATTATGTTGTAGGTGGTGTATTTTTGTATGGATGTCCACTTGGTAGAGAACCTGTTAATCCCCATTTATGAGCTAAGTAACCCTCTGCCTTCTCTAAGTGCGACATATCTGTTCCACTTGTACCTGGCATTGAGGCAAAAGCCACAAATTCACCTATCTTACCGTCTAGTTCTACTGACGATCTATTTCTCATCAGTCTCAACTCTTGGCTTGATTGTAATGAGTTATCATAATCATTTACAGGCGTAAACGCGTTTTGGCCATCTACTCTAACACCTATTTGATTTCCTGTCTTATTGAACCAACATGCAACTATGTGATATTGATTTCTAGTTAAACTTTCCAGATCCCATGTACGGATATTACCGATTGTTGAACTGATTTTATTAGAAATGTTACCATCTAAATCTAATTCACCAGGCCATGTACTGTTACTAGCACCCGCACTTATAGCATAATCTCTTTTTGGTGAACCATTTGTTTCATAACTCCAAAGAGAGTCCTTGTCATTATTTGTACCCTCATATCTAAATACACCTAAAGCAAAATGGTTACCATTTGACACTTGTGTTCTATACGCTGTACTTTGTAGAAAATTATTACCATCAAAATCAAATACATTTAATCCGTTTTGAGAAAAATTACCTGTTGTTGGCCAGCTGTTACTAGTTATACTATAAGTTCCAGCCTTATCAGTAACGGATGATAATGTACTTCCGGACGATGTCCAAGACGATGTATCTGAGGCATCAATCCATGCTACTGGATCTAGAGATGATGGAGTCCATGGAGCTGCAGTCGTTGTCGTTGTACTAGTTGTTGTACTTGTCGTTGTACTAGTCGTTGTCACCGGAGTGTCCATGTTTATTAACGCAGTTACATGCCTTAATCCTGTAGGTTTTGCCACCTGTGTAGGCGCAGTCGCAAGATTATCTGTATTTATATAAGGGTCCGTGGATCCTGATATGGATTGCCAGAAAGAATATTCTCCAGTTGTACTCATACCCCAATACCTACCTTGGGCATTTGGATTAAAAGAAATCTGAGTAGCGCCATAGTCATTAGAATACCAACCATACGGAGCAGTTTGGCTATGAGCTATTATATATTGACCTGTTTGATCTACTTCGACAGCTTCATTAGCTCTTAAACTAGTTCTTTCAGTCCATGTTTGCCCATAATCTGAAGAATAATAACTAGGTAAGGTCCCGGTTTCAATCGCACCTATAAGATAAACATATTGGCCATTTCCTGAAACACCTGGTGTAAAGCTTAGATCTTCAAGACCTATACTTTCTGAAGTAATATCTTGGAAGCTAGCACCATAATCAGCACTTCTATATATTATAGGGTCGTAGAATTTATTCGGGTCGTTTACAGTTGACCTACCTGCTATATAAATGTATTTACCTCCAGAACTTGTTTGTACTCCGAAGACTGATTGAATGTCTACTTGAGATAAAGAGAAACTAGCACCATAATCAGTAGAAATCCAAATATCACCACCCATTGAATTCGATGTATTATTTAATACTATAACTTGTCCACTAGGCGATATAGAGGTATATTGCCAATGATTTGTTAATTGTGGAACATCAGGTATTGGTTGCCAAGAAACACCTTTATCATAGGTGATTACTACTGTACCGGTACTATTAGTTGGGGCAGCAATCATATACTGTAGATTATCGGAAGCTTTCTTTATAGTATAATTTTGATTTGGTAGATTACCAAAAGTCACTGGAGGAGTAACTGAAGCTAAAGTAGAGTCTACCAGATCGAAATAAGGAGCTGCGCTAATTTGAGCTATAAACCTAGCTTCTCCTGATACTGGCTCATATTCATCATCTGTTGGAGCTGCAGTCGTTGTTGTCGTTGTACTAGTCGTTGATGTTGTACTAGTTGTAGATGTACTAGTCGTTGAAGTCGTTGTACTAGTCGTTGATGTTGTACTTGTTGTCGTTGTAGGACAGTTAGTAAACCATTTATCTGTTAATTGACTTTCAACATCTAAAATTTCACTAGGTGAAAGTTTTCTATCAAAAGCTAGTACTTCAAATAGATAACCATTTAGGTCTGCACCAATTGTACTAGCGGTTTGACTAGTACCTAAGTAGATATGAGTTACATCAGTATCTGTGGTCGCTCCGGCAGATAAAACTGAAGTTAGAGGTATTTCTACACCATCTATTCTTAATTTCTCTCTAGTTTCAGGTGTAGTTTGTGTTCCATCAAAACTAATTGTAAGCAAGTGCGCCTGTCCATCTGAGATACCTGGATTGTTTGCATCAAATGAATTGGTAATTCTATAAGCATTTGCACCATTTTGATGTGCTAAATTGAATAGAATTTTACCATTTAATTCTTTCATTAATTTAAAGCCACCTAGATTACCATTTGCATCTACACTGTCCATAATCATGTGGCGATCGTTAAGACCACCGTCAAGTCTTAGTACAAAGAACATAGTCACTCCAGGTAGAGACTGTAACTCTGTAATCGGATTGATACTTAAACCATCTGTACCGTCAAAGTAAACTCCAGACTTACCACATAATTCATCCACCTCATAAGAAGGTCTTACTTGAGTTGAACCACCAGTTGGGTTCGCGTTATGTGCAATCGCGGATTTGTCATTCCACTGTGTAATAGTACCACCATCTGATGGATTAGTTGGTTGGAACTGGCCTATATCTGCACCATCAAACCAAATCTGTAGATCTGTGTTAGTTGGATCGATTACGATTGGAGCCTCAGTCGTGGTTGTCGTTGTGCTAGTAGTTGAAGTCGTACTGGTTGTGCTAGTTGTGCTAGTTGTCGTTGGCTCAGCTGTTGTTGTACTAGTAGTCGAAGTCGTACTAGTTGTCGTTGGCTCAGCTGTTGTTGTACTAGTAGTCGAAGTCGTACTAGTTGTCGTTGCTGGAACTATAGATATTACTACGTTGTAAATACTATTAGGGTTTTGTTCGGTTGTAGTAACTTGCATAACATCACCATTATCAGTTGATATTATATTTGTACTAATTACACCAGAACCTGGAGTATAAGATTCTCCATTTACAGTCATTGTATAAGTATAACCTACTAAACCAGTATGTAAATATGCTACATTATATAAAAATGCACCTGTCTGAGTACCTTGGACCTCCTCAAAGGTGACTTGGTTAGATGTTGGACTAGTATCTTCTCTAAAAGTAGATCCTGCTAGATTACTTGTATAATTTGTTCTTAATGAATAAAAAACTGTAGTTGTAGTCGTTGTTGGCTCTAATGTTGTCGTCGTTGGCGCAGCTGTTGTCGTTGATGTTGTACTGGTTGTACTAGTCGTCGTTGGTTCAGCTGTTGTCGTTGATGTTGTACTGGTTGTGCTAGTCGTCGTTGGTTCAGCTGTTGTCGTTGATGTTGTACTGGTCGTACTGGTTGTTGTCGTTGGAGCTGCAGTTGTGCTAGTAGTCGAAGTCGTACTAGTTGTCGTTGTTGGAGCCATGTTATTAACCCATTTCTTAGGCCTTTCAATCACGTTTTCATAACAGTCATTAACAAACAGCTCTGTCTTCTCTAGTCCAGGTAAATTTCTAGTTTTATTATATAATTTTACTAGTTCTAAATAGTAATCGTTGTATTCTACGTCAATATATTCACATGGGCTAACGTATCTGCCCTGATTTTGAATATATTCCGAACACTCATAGTTATCCTTTACTACATAAAGTCTATTACTTTTCTTAAAGATCTCCGATAGAACATCCTTTGAGGTCTTATTTAACACATAGCCTTCAGCAGACTCAAACTGACCTCTCATGTTGTTAACAAATGAGACAAATCTATGATCTGGTAGTTGTACTGTAAAACTAAGTAGCTGCCAGATGGATTCATTACATGTACCACATTGACAGTCAAAGTAAATCATTTGAAACGCAAACTCACGGTTGATAAATTCGCGTAGCTCGGCTACTGACTTGAATCTAATTTGAGTTTTAGTACCATAGTAAGCCGTCTTATTAAATAGTATCTCACTAATTTTACCCTCATTTAACTCAGTTTTCTTCAGCGCACCGAATGCGTTTGCCAAACTTATTCTGTCAAATAGCATATTATTGGTTTATGATTGATTCACCTATTAAGAATGTAATTATACCTAATGCGGCAGTAAATATAGCCCAAAACACCTTTAAATACGTACCTTTCCACTTGATGAGCTGAGTAACATTATCCTGTAGTTTGTCTCTCTCCTCCTGCAGCTTCTCGTAATCTAGTCTAAACTCAGTGTTCTTGTTAGTATTGACAATTACACCATCAAAGGGATTTAACATTGCCTTCTTTAGGTCCTTTAGATCTCTCTTCATATCAGATTGATTCTGAGTGAGATTTCTCAGGTCGTTGGATAGGGCGATATAGTTCGGGTCTTCCATCTTTTGTTTTAAAGACGAGAAAGCCGTCACTAGCTCTTTTAAAATCTCTTCCGATGATTTCTTGTTTTCTTCCATTACCTTTTTAATCTTTGTTTTTCCGCCTCAATCCACTGTTTACCGATCGGATTAGAGACTGGTTGTTTTAGGAACTTTCTAATCTCTTTCGAGACCAGATCGATCGGTGTCGAGTCCCCATATTCAGAGTTATCCACGATCTCAAAGCGTTTTGCCTTGAACAGTCTCTGGAACTTACCCAGATTCTGTTGTACCTCATCCCACATCTTAGTGACCATATCTTGAGGTAGTTTTCGCGGTCTGGCAGCATTTCTCTCTAGTGCAACTTCTAATGATGTATTAACGAACACCATATAGCAATCATAGCCAAGGCCTCTTAGTCTTTCAACTTGACCTTCGATCTTCTTATAGTTTTTACCAGTACCATCGATAATCATACCCAATCTACCCTCAATATACATCTCTTGAGTGCCTTTAGTTAACTTCTTAGCCCTGTCTCTTAACTGCATTGCTTTATCCCATGAGTCTTCACTACCGTCTTTCATCGACATAAGGTTAGCCATATCAATGCCTGCTTTCTTTAATAATATCTCAAAAGCAGCGTCAGAGTTGACCAGCTTAAGACCATTATCATAGGAGACTGTACCAAAATCATCAGACTTAGGTAGGGCAAACAGCTCTTTAGCGACGTAAGATTTACCGGAACCAGGTCCTCCAGCCATAAAGAATGCCTTTAAGATACTAGGGTCATTAACTCCTTCTTGTAGGAAGGACTCGAATGTTTTAAATATTTTCATGTACAACGACTTTTATTACTATATTATATATCTAATTCACCGGTCGTTAAATACGACCGGAGTGGTGAAAAATTAGGTTTGCCGCGCGCGCGGGGGCAGTCTGGTCCGGGTGCCTTTTTGAAATCGATGTTACTCAACGAATCAGATTGATGATGACGCGTCTCCTCACTGTTACTCCAGTGGCCAGGTTAGACCTATGTGCTGCAGAGCCTCTGTTTGAAGAAGTCACTGCCGTTACTCATGCCGTGCCTCATTGTGATCCGCGTTACCTATCTGCAATTAGTGTCCTCACTGGTATTAAGTGCCCTATCTGCCTTAGGGGTTCGCTGGTCAGGCCAAGGCCCAGTCTAAGGCCAGGCCGGTCAGGCCTAAGGCCCTCTGGAATGGGACCCTTACTGACAGAAATGCAAAACGCTCCGAATTTTTTTCCCAGTGCCTCAGAGTGCTCTGAGGAATCGTCGCTGATCTCACCACCCAGACTTGGAGTTCCTTTTAGAATGCGAATTGCTCAAAGACTCGTGGTGCTGACATTTGCTCACAAAAAAAGCTGCTCAGAGGCAGCTTAACTTGTTGTTCAAATTAGTCCGATTACTTTGCGGGTTTAGACCAAACTTTTTTGTTCGTAAATGAATCTATCCATTTATCTAGTTCTTTCACAAAGCCTAAGTATTGCACATAAGTACCTTTGTCGCCTTCAGCTCTGGCAGAATTACCATCCCAATAAAATTCAAACTCATTGTCTTTGTACTTTGAAAGACCGGTCTCTTTTGCAGGTAGAGTAATTCTAACGTCATACTTGTCGTACTCTATTTTATCATAGTCCTTCTCTAGCTTCTTACCAATTTGGTCCATTTTATCTACCCATTTACCTTTTTGGAATTCATTGACGAAAGACTCGAATGTTGGTATGTGTCTCATAGTTTTCTTGTTTTCATATATATCACCATATTCAAATGACCATAGGCCATTAGTGTGTTCAGTAGCTGAACCAATATAACACTCACCATAACCTCCTTTTAGTTTAGCTGGAAAGTAGGCACCTGCACCTTCAAACTGTTCTGCAGCCGATCTAGCCTCTTCTTCTGACATGTCATCAAGATACATCATAGCATCTTCTTGGTAGAATAGAAAACCTTCTTTTACATCTTTAATACCGGAGTAGATCCATTGTGTACCGAAATCGCTCTCAAACTCTTCACCTTCTAGATCGAATGAAAAGTCATCGTAGAGTTCCATGCCTTTTTCTTGTGCTTTTCTTTTATTATTGAAGAAATAACCCTGTGCCGAGTCTTCATCTTTTATGTGTATATAGAATATCTTTGCCATAGTTTATATATCTTTATTACCAACTTGCGGCCCAAACGAACTCGAAGCCATGCTTTTTACAGAAAGGCTCAATCAGATCTGAGATCTTAGCCTGAGCATTTTCATATTTAGTATATTCTTTTGAAGACATCATTCTGTCCGCTGAGTCACCATACTCATCTGGGTGTCTTAACTCTCTTGGCTCGTCTGTCTTATAGTAGACTGCTTTATCAGCAATACTAAGTCTAGGTGATCTTAATTCGATCCACCCACTTACTTTCTTTGCGTTCTCTTTTGCAATTGCATATTGCTTGTCGATTTTAGGCTCTAGTTTAGCCCACTCTTTTCTAATTTTATCCTGTGCTTTAAATTCAGCTAGGGCAGTTTTCACATCGAATGGTTTACCATGTACTCTTTCGAAGTCATTGAAGATACCAACAATATCTTCCATAAATTTATCGAATTGAGAGATCGACTGATATGTGCCATGAATTGTACCCATACCAAAATCTCTTTGTGGCTTACCAGGATCGGATGGCTTAATAGTACCATTAAACATTGTTGCAAATGAGTAGCTAGGTTGTCTTGTTGAATTCGCAGAGTCAAACTTAAAGATAGTTTGATTGTAAGATTTACCGCCTAGGTCGATCGTTACTGTTAGATTCCCACCGTAGTTCCAAGCTGATCTGTAGACCTTTGCTTTCATCGACTTAGCGATAGCAGGTATGTTCTTTCTTAAATACTCTGCTAATTTAATACCTTTACCGAAGTTGTAGCTACCCTTGTAGGATTTCTTACCTTCTGCTGATTTCTTAGCAATCTTAATAAATTGTCTTAGTGTATATTCCTGGCCCTGTTCGAATAAGGGCTCTCTAGTCATTTCGTCGTATAATGTACTCATGATTTATTTAACCTTTTTAATATATCTTCAAAATTAAGATTAAACGAATATCCAGCACCTTTCCAAGCATAATCTAATTCTACTGTAAAATTCTGTCTGAACTTTTTCAACTGATCGTTAATCATATCTTCAATATCTTTACCTATTGCAGTATGAGATTGTCCGCTGTCAATTAATTTATCTAGGTCTTTACTAGTGGCAGCCATCGCTAACCAGTTAGCTTTACCAGACTGATGTGTTATTCTAAAATTAACAGCATGTGACATATCATCACCATGGATAACTACTAGCATATTCTTCTCATTTAAAAATTCATCAAACTTCTTAACCATTATGCCTTCTTTAGTTTTTTATCATGTCCACCGTCTCTGACCTCTTTTGCAAGATCAGCGTCTGCGTTGCCCCAAGTACCTTCACCCTTAGTTAGGAATGCATTTACTCTTGCATAACCCCATTGTTGTTGGTTAGCACCTGGTCTGTGACCTGATTTCCATGCTGCCATACCTCTTCTCATTACCACTCTGATAATGCCGATTGGCACGCCAGTCTCATCTGCTTTCTTTTTCAGTGCAGTTTCGATTGCGTCATCACCAATAGGACCTCTGTCACCTTCAGCTTTCTCTTCGTTTACTGCTTCTTGCATCATTTCCTCTTGTGCGAACTTGTTATACTCTTTTGACCATTTCTTCCATTGTGCATCAGAAGCATAGTCTTCTAGTACGTCAACTACGTCTTTATTACCTTTTTGTTCGATAACCTGATCTGCAACCCATCTACCTGCTTTTGCATTTAGGTAGTAAAGTGCTCCAGCATCAGAGAATTTGTAAGCTTCAGTTAACCATGCCATCGCAGAGTGCCAACAGTCTTCAATTTCTCTAACTTTAAAACCACCAGCTTCTAGTGTACCCCAGAAACCATAGGCTTCATTTACGTCGTCGATTGAGTATTGATTCTTCTTACCGAACTTAAATGCTTCGCTAACTTCTTTTTCATCTACGATTTCAACTGGCTCTAGGAAAGTACCAATTCTATCATCGTAAGACATTACAAACTTTTCACCTGAGTCAGTAACATGTTTGTTGAATTTCTTAATCTTCTTCCAGTCTTTGTTAGTCATCTTCTGAGTTTCTACTACACCATCGTCGCCATCTACAACATCATAGAGCGTATTTAAGTAGTCCTCTGCTTTAACTATTTTA
>Ga0213864_10001583_pt1 | contig 10164 bp, 8 predicted proteins | sample PICome_5_FD_160078 | JGI IMG/M metagenome (GOLD analysis project Ga0213864, IMG submission 160078) | Coastal seawater microbial communities near Pivers Island, North Carolina, United States - PICO247 | ecosystem: Environmental > Aquatic > Marine > Coastal | place: USA: North Carolina | collected... | reverse complement strand
TCCGCAGCGCCGTGGTCCACGTTTAAAGAGGACCCAGAAACCGCCGCCGCGCAGGTGCGTTTGGGTCTGAACCTGATCCGTTTATATGCTGTGTTATCAGCCCCCTTTATTCCATCAACCGCCGCACGAATGATGGAGGCGATGCAAACATCTGACGACACATGGCCAGCCGATGTGGCAGGGGCGTTGTCGCATCTAACGGCAGGCCATGAATTTAGCGTGCCTGACGTATTGTTCGCAAAAATCACAGATGAGCAACGCGAAGAATGGCAAGATCGTTTTGCGGGAACGCGCGACTAAAAGACGTTTGATTTAGAATTGCAAAGGGGCTGGTCCGAACCAGCCCCTTTTTTCTTTTCTGTCGTCGGGTTTTATGCGAAATCCATAAATTTGCTTAATGGCATTTCCCGCAAACGCTGACCCGTTGCATCAAAAATGGCGTTCGCCAATGCAGGGGCTGCTGGGGGCACAGGGGGTTCCCCAATCCCGCGGATTTTGCTACCATTTTCCAATCCCGCCACATGAATCCGGGGGGTTTGGTTCATCCGCATTCCTTCATGTGACCAGAAATTGTCCTGTTCGGCGATACCATCGGTATAGGTAATTTCACAATTCATCGCGTGCCCAAGGCCATAGATAACCCCACCCTTGACCAAGTTGTCAAAGTTGATCGGATCAACGACTTTGCCAACCTCGGCGGCGATGTAAACATCATCAATCCGAATGCCGTCCTCTGTCACGGTAATGTCCACTACCTCGGCTGTGGCAACACCGAATGACAAACAGAACGCCAATCCACGACCACGGTTTTCACCCAAGGGGGCGCCCCAATTCGACATCTCGCCCACTTTTTCCAAAACCTTGCGGCTGGGCTCATGGGAACACAAACGCAACCGTTCGGCCAAGGGATCTGCACCCGCAGCACGGATCAATTCATCCATCATCCCTTCGTGAAAGAACGCGTTTGTAGATGCCCCAACCGAACGCCATGAACTTAGCGGGGCCAAGGGTTTTGCGCGATACCCCGTGACGCGATAGTTTGGAACATCAAAGGGCTGTTCCCACGCACCGGTCACGATAACCGCATCTGGCCCCGGTAATGAAATGCCCTGACGCGACATTTGTGATGCGACAACCGATGGCATGGCAATTCCCAAATCCATGGCCGACACCTGACCATTTTCCACACGACCCGAGGCGCGTGCCATCGCGATCTGGCGGGTATAGTCGTGCATCATATCCTCTTCACGGCGATAGGTCAGCTTGATCGGCGTGCCCTTATACTCCATCGCGACTTGAACGGCTTGACGCACCACATCATCCTCTAGTCGGTGGCCAAAGCTGCCGCCCATCATCAGCACGTGCAGGTGGATTTGATCATGTTCATACCCCGTCAATTTCGCGACATTGTTTTCGATAAAGCGTGGGATTTGCGTCCCCGTCCAAATATCGATGCGATCATCGGTCATCAAAACGGTCGCATTGATGGGTTCCAGCGGCGCATGGGCCACATAGGGCGCACGATATTCTACTGTTAGAACATCGCCCTTGGCCAATTCAGCCTCGACATCCCCATCATCGCGGTTTTGGATTTCCAGTTGATCTTCGTTGAAGGCATCAGACAGCGCCTGCCAATGCCCGTCCATCGTGTCGGGCATATCGGATTTAGGCCAGTTGGCAGAAATCACGTCCGCCGCCTGAAACGCACGCCATGTGTTGTCCGCAACAACGGCAATCCCGTTCATCACAGGATGCACACCCTTAACCCCGCGCATCGCCAGCGCATCTGCCGCATCATAATCCATGGCCGTTGCGCCGCCCTGATGGGGGTTCAACTTTACCGTTGCGTGCAGCATGCCAGGCAGTTCAAAATCAATGCCGTAATTCTGCGTACCCGTTGATTTCGCCTGAATATCCAAGCGCTGCATCGGTTTACCGATATAGCGCCACTCGCTTTCTGCGCGCAGCTCCACATCTCGCACAGGGTGAATTCCCGCAGCGATTGGGGCAAGGGATTGATAGCTTAGCTCTTGACCATCAGGCAGGATAACGTGACCCGAACGGGTTTTCATCCGCGTCACATGTACACCCGTTTTTTCATGTGCAGCCGCCTTAAGCGTTTCACGCGCAACCGCACCCGCCTGGCGCAGTTTTTCATATCCATCAGGCACAGTCGTTGATCCGCCTGTGATCTGCATGCCCATGAATTTCATCGCCGCATCCGCGACTGTGCGCATGCTTTCGGCCATGAACCCATCATCAGTTGGTTTGAACGGAACAGCCTCACTTGAAATGGCGGTGTTATAATACGTTGGGCTGGGGGGACCGGGATCGACATTGATCTGATCCAAATCGACGTCCAATTCCTCGGCAATTAGGGCCGCCTGAATGGAATAGGCGCCCTGCCCTTTGTCCGCGCGTGGCGTGATCAGCGTAATGCCATTTGCATCAATCTTAACATAGGGTGTAATCGCGGCCTCATCGGTGCCCAAATCCTCTAACAGGGGATTTTCCCCTTCGCTGCGATATTTATAAACCCCGAATGCAACGCCACCCACAACGGCAGCGGACCCAATCAAAAAGGTGCGGCGGGCAATTTTTCCTAAACGGCTCATCCTTAGGCTCCTTTCATTGTTTGGGCTGCGGTTTTTACGGCCGCGCGAATACGGGGGTATGTGCCACAACGGCATAGGTTGCCTGACATCGCCTCATCAATATCGGCATCTGTCGGTTCTGGATTTTCCGACAAAAGGGATGCGGCCTGCATGATTTGACCCGATTGGCAATATCCGCACTGCGCAACCTGATGTTCGGCCCATGCGGCCTGAACCGCATGCATGGCATCAGGGGTCCCAAGGCCATTGATCGTTGTCACAGCGCCATCAACATCCCCAACGGATGTTTGGCAGGATCGCACAGCAACACCGTCAATATGCACCGTACAGGCCCCGCAGGCCGCGACGCCACAACCGTATTTGACACCCTTTACATTCAATTCATCCCGCAACACCCACAAAAGCGGCATGTCCGCTTCGACATCCACATCGTGTTGCACCCCATCAACTGTGATTTTCATGGCAACGCCTTCCCATACACAATTTCGCTCTCTTTTAACAACTTAACATTATGCATAATTTTGTAAAGCGCGCATTTGACATTTTACCACGAATTGTTAAACCGTAAATATGAGTGGTAAAGACAATAAAATCATTTCAGCGGCCTATGACTGTTTCATCCGATATGGGGTTAAACGGACCACGATGGGCGATGTGGCGCAGGCAGCGGGGGTTTCGCGGCCCACCCTATACGCGTCCTATTCCAACAAAGAGGAATTGCTGGGCGGTGTCATTGGCCATTATTACACAGCACTGATTCAAAAAATCCGAGAGCAGGCCAAGTCTGTGCATTCGATTGATGCCAAATTGGACATCTATTTCGAACATGCGATCTTGGCGCTTTATGATTTGTCACAAAGCTGGCCTGATGCAGAGGACATTTTTGAATTCGGCAATCAAAGTGCCCTTGATGCTTATGAGGCCGCATTGGTCCAACAAAAGGATTTGTTGACTGACCTGTTCACAGCCCATACCGACACCATCGAAGCGCATCAGTTAAGCGTTGATGAATTGTCCGATTTCACAATGTCCTGCGCGAATAAGTTGAAAAAAAATGTGCCAAACCGCGCCATTTTGGAAACACAGCTAAAGACCCTGAAAACCGCGGTTCTGGCCATTGTTAGGGCGCATTAAACCCGCGCAAAAAATACTATCGCACACATCGAAAACACACTAACGTGATGTGCAGCAGCATTTTGATGCCTGCGCTTTCAAGTTTTGATCGGATCACACATGACACAAAGCGTCCGCGCCATTTTAATTTGCTTGGTCGCATATCTGTGTTTCGATTTAATGAGCATCCACGTGCGCTATTTATCAGCCCGCTATAGCGCGCAAGAGTTATCGGTTTATCGCAACATTTTCGGAATATTACCGTCAATCGTGCTGTTGTGGTATACCCGCGAACTAAGCATTCGACCCGCTGATTACAAACTAGTCCAATGGAAACTGGCCCTATCGCGGGGCTTTGTGGTCGCGATTGCACAGTTGATGTTTTATACGGCCTTAGGCCAACTGGAATTGGCAACCGTATCAGCACTTGGTCAAACAAATGCGTTGTTCGTGGTGTTGCTGGCGATTTTGATGTTTCGCGAAAAGGTTGGGTTCTGGCGTTGGGGCGCGGTCATCATTGGGTTCATCGGAGCAATATGGATTGTCCGCCCCGGAACAGATGTATTTTCGTGGATCGCGCTTTTGCCAATTGGGGCTGCGTTTTGCTATGCCTTCGCCGTTGTCAGTTTGCGCAGCTTTGATCGTTCGATTTCAAATTCGATCTTATATTTATATTCGGCCTTTGCGTCCGCAATTGGCGCTATCTTTTTCGCGCTATTCACCAATAGCTTTAGCCCCATTTTATCCATCACAGATGCAGCGCTAATCCTGTCCATGTCCATTTGCGGAGGCTTTGGCGTGATCTTTTTGATGATCGCCTACAGACAGGCGGATGCAACCGTTTTGGCGCCCTTTAGCTATTTTGGGATCCTGACGGCGTTTTTCTTTGGCTGGGTATTGTTTGGGGAATTCCCTGTCGATAAATTATTCCCGGGCGTCATCCTGATTATCGGATCGGGATTGGTGATCCTTTGGCGCGAACAACGCGCCAAAGATTGATGTATATGCGCTAAACGGTGCCGCCCTCGACCAAGAAATTTTGCGCGGTACACATGGCGGCGTCATCACTGGCCAAGAACAGAACCATCCGCGCGACGTAAACGGGTTCAATCATTTCTTTTAGGCACTGACGTTCCAGATGCGCCTCTTCCGCTTCGGGTGACAGCCACAGTTCCTTTTGACGTTCGGTGATGATCCACCCCGGAACAACGGTGTTGACCCGAATACGGTGTTCGCCCAAATCGCGTGCCATCGTGCGGGTTAATCCGTGAACAGCTGCCTTTGACGTGGTATAGGCGGGGAAATTACCCTGTGGCATCATCCATGACACGGACCCCATATTGATGATCGATCCACCGCCCTGTTCAATCATATCAGGTGCGCAGGCTTGTATGGCGAAAAACTGATGTCGAATGTTCGTGGCGGCGCGTTCGTTCCAGTATTCTTCTGTGACTTCGCGCCAATCATGGCGATCATCCCGCGCCGCATTGTTAACCAATACCGTGATCGGCCCAATCTGTTCACGCAACGATGCAATCGCCGATTTCAGCGCATCAATATCTCGCAAATCGCATTTCGCGAAATGGACGTCCCCGCCCAGTTCATTGGCCAGGGCCTGACCCGCGGTTTCGTCAAGATCTAAAAACCCAACACGTGCACCCTGTGCGGCAAATCCACGAACGATGTCCGCACCGATGCCAGATGCCCCACCTGATACAATCACCGCGCGCCCTTTCAGGCTTGGATAATGTGCAAAATCCTTCATCATAACCCTCTTGTTTTGATTGGCTTAGCGCCCTCTTACACGCGGGTCTAGCGCATCACGCAACCCATCGCCAAGATAATTCACACTTAGCACCGACAAAGAAATCGCCATACCGGGCCAAAACACGCGCTCGGGATATTGCTGTAGGTAATCCGTTGCATCAAATAACAAACGGCCCCATGTCGGGAAATCAGGTGGAAAACCAAGGCCAAGGAAGGACAGCGCACTTTCTGTGATGATGGCGTTTGCAATGCCCAAGGTCGCAGACACCATGATCGGTGACAAAACATTCGGTAAAATATGGCGCGTGATGATCCGCGAATTTTTCGTGCCAATCGACCGTGCAGAAAGGACAAATTCACGTTCCTTCAATGCCAAAACATCGCCGCGCACAATCCGCGCCGTTGGCATCCAACTGGTGATCCCAATCGCCGTAACGATCAGAATGAAAATACCCGTTTCAGGCCCAAATGCCCCATTCAGTGGTTCACGGAACAACAACATCATCACCAAAAGCAACGGCAATATTGGTAACGCCAAAAATAGATCCGTCAGGCGCATCAAGGGGCCGTCCAAAAAGCGGAAAAACCCCGCCAAGACGCCGACAAACGTGCCCAAAACCAATGACAGGCCCATCGCCGCCAAACCCACCGAGATTGAGGTTTGCCCCCCGGCCATCATACGGGCAAAGGTGTCGCGCCCCAATTGATCGGTGCCAAAGGGATGTGCCCAACTGGGTCCCTGATTACGGGCGCGGATATCAATATGCGTCGCCTCAATCGTCCAGAAAAATGGCCCAAGGAACACAACCGCAACAATCGTGATAAACACAAACGCCCCTGCCATCGCACCCTTATGCGATTTGAATTGATCCCAAACATCGCGCCACTGGCTGCGCGGTGGTTTGATAAGCTCTGCGTCAGATAGATCAGTCATAGCGGATCCTTGGGTCAAGAATGCCGTAAAGGATGTCGGCAATCAGGTTAAAAAAGACGATCAGGAAGGCAAAGATAAAGGTCAGTGTTTGCACCATCGGCAAATCATTTGCCTGAATGGCCCCGATCAAAAGTTGACCAATGCCATTCACCTTAAACACCTGTTCGGTAATAATGGCGCCGCCAAAAATAGATGGTATGCCAAGCGCGATTACCGTTATCACGGGGATCATCGAATTGCGCAGCACGTGCACCATGACAACCACGCGCTCCCCCAATCCCTTAGCACGCGCGGTGCGCACATAATCTTGGTTCAAATTATCCAACATTGAGGCGCGCATGAAACGGCTGATCTGCGCCGTGATTTGCAAGGCCAAAACCATCACAGGCATGATCATTTGATTAAGCTGCACCTTAAAGCTTGCCCAATCGTTGACCACATGTGTCGTGTCATAAATTGATGGGAACCACCCAAGGTTCACCGAAAAGATAACAATAACCAAAACACCCGAAAAAAACGGCGGCACGGAATAGCCGACCATCGAAATAAATGTCCCCGCCTGATCAAAGACCGAATATTGACGGTAGGCGGAATAGATACCAATTGGGATCGCAATCAGAATACCCACGATATAGGCGACACCAACCACCCACAGGGTTTGTGGAATACGTTGAATGACGATTTCCATAACGGGGCTGCGGGTTTGCCATGAAATCACGCGCAGTTTGCCTTCAGAAAATGTGGTGCCGAGAATGTGGTCGACCAAAACCTGTGGTTCGACCCAAAAGAATTGAACGATCCATTTCCAAAAACGGACGTGCACAGGTTCACCCAACCCCAGCGCAAGACGCATTTTTTCCTTGACCTCTGGGGGCACGGTTAAGGGCACTTGGGCCATTGGATCACCCGGTGCCAATTCAAGCAAAAGAAAGATTACCAAACTGATGAACAAAAGCGTCGGGACGGCCAATATGGTTCGTCGAATGGTGAATTGTAGCATTGCACGCCTCAGTACATGAGTTTTGTTTTAAAAATGATCCGCACGCATTCGCGCGCGGATCACATGTTCCGTTAATGGGAATTATTTGATGCGGTACCAGTCCGCCGCATTCCACAATTCACTGTCCCAAACGTTCAGAACAACACCACCAAGGCTGTTGGCATGCGCAGATAGACGACCACGGTGAACAAGTGGGATCATTGCGCCTCCTGTGACTGCCATATCATTGAGCTTACGCCCAATTTCAGCGCGCGCCTCGAGACCTGCTGTAGTTGCGAGCTTGGCATACAATTCGTCATAAGCAGGATCACAGAAGCGTGAAATATTTTCACCCTGCCACTGGGTCTCAGGACGTGGCGCTTTATCGCAAACCATGTTACCTAAATAAGTCTGCGGATCTGTTCCATTGAACGTGTTTGCATACATCTCTACGTCTGCGTAAAACTTTTGGTAAGTGTCGGGTGAACCTGGATCACCACCAAAGAAAACAGATGCGGACAAGTTACGCAATTCTGCGTCAATACCAATTTCGCTCCACCACTGTTTAATGAGTGCTTGGAAATCCTGACGCACAGCGTTTGTTGATGTCTGATACAACAGCTTCATAGGAATGCCATCCGGTGTTTCTCGTACACCATCACCATTGGTGTCTTTGTAGCCTGCAGCATCCAACATTGCATTCGCGCCTGCGATATCTTGTTTATCACAACTTAATGCATCTGAATTAAATGCCGCTGGCGCCGGAACCCAGTTACATGTTACTTTACCAGCTTTGCCATATCCGATTTCAACCAATAATGGTCGGTCAATCGCCATTGACATCGCATTATAGACAGCTGGGTCCGTCAGGAATGGGTGTGGTGCCGCTGCAGTTGAACGTGTATTGGCGTCAAGATCTGGTGACGGATTTGTCTGGTTCAACATGATGCGTTCAACCAAAGGACCAAAGCCCGCAACAGGTGTCCCTTTACCGCCCTGCTCCATACGTGCAATCACATCCGGTGCAAGCTGTAGGTTCCATGCATAATCGAATTCGCCTGTTTCCATAACCGCACGGCCCGCAGCAGTTGCGTCACCACCACCTTTAAACGTCAATGATGCAAAGGCTGGCTTTGCAGGATCGCGGTAGTTGTCGTTTGCAACCATTTGGATCACGTCATTTGGACGGAAATCGGTTACAACAAACGGACCCGTTCCGATTGGGCCAAAGTTTTCGGCCGTACATTCAGGCGCCTTGGCACCCATGCAATTTTCGAACTGTGCCTTTTGTAGGATCGGGCTTTCGCCACCAACAAAGGGGCCGTATGGGAACGGCATTGGGTTTTCAAATGACACTTTAACTGTCAAGTCATCTATCACTTCTACCTTTGAAACACCGTCAAACTTGGTAATTTGAGCGCAACCACCTTCTGGGTGCATACAGTAATCAGCTGTAAATTTGACGTCATTTGCAGTAAATGCAGATCCGTCAGACCATTTAATACCAGGCGCGATTTTCCAAGTAATTGATGTTAGGTCAGCGGATACACCACCATTTTCAACAGTTGGAATTTCGGACGCCAAGAATGGCACCATCTCACCAACTTCAGTGTAACGCGCAAGAGGTTCGACGATCAATGATGCTGCTTCCACATCTTTTGTGCCACCCGAAAGGAATGGGTTGAGGATCGATGGCGCCTGCCAGTAAATGATACTGACATTGCCATCGCTACCGCGTTCCGCAGCAACTGCGGAAGCAATCGCAACAGATGCAGTCGCCCCCACAAGTAAGGTTTTTGTAAACATTAGTTTCTCCCTAGTAGGACTTTAAGTCTCTTTATTAGTCACAACGCTGCCCTGTTGTGGCACGATTGACCAAAAGAGCAAGCGAGTACTGTTATGCAACACCCACCTGCCACTAAAATCAACAAGATTATTTAATTTGATAAAAGTTATATGAACTATAGTGCACACATCGAATTTTCGTGGATGGTGGCATTTGACATAGGTCGAAATCATGCACTAGCGTGCCCTTAGTAAGTGGAGAATGAACATGTTGGACACCCCCATCGCATCGATCAAAAACCTGCGGGTTGAGTTTCAAACCAAGGACGGCCCTGTCGTCGGTGTGGAAGATGTTTCCTTTGATATCAACGGTGGGGAAACGGTTTGTATCGTAGGCGAATCGGGTTCTGGAAAATCCGTATCGTCGCTATCACTGATGCGTTTGGTCGAATTTGGCGGTGGTGAAATCGCGGGTGGGACTCTGTTATTTGATCGCAAAGAAGGCGGTGAAATGGATTTGGCCCAAGGGAACCAATCCATGATGCGCGGCGTGCGTGGTAATGAAATTGGTATGATTTTTCAGGAACCAATGACCGCGCTAAATCCTGTATTCACCGTTGGCCGCCAACTGACCGAGGGCCTGAAAATTCACAAAAGAATGTCGCAGTCCCAGGCGGATGCACGCGCGCTGGAATTGTTGAAACAGGTGCGCATTCCCGAAGCGGAACGGCGGTTAAAACAATACCCACATGAACTGTCAGGCGGTATGCGCCAACGCGTGGTGATTGCCATGGCATTGGCCTGTGAACCGCGCCTATTGATTGCAGATGAACCGACAACCGCGTTGGATGTCACAATTCAGGCCGAAATTTTGGCCCTGATTGATCGTTTGAAACGCGAAACAGGGACGGCCGTGATGTTTATCACCCATGACATGGCCGTCGTTGCACAATTGGCGGATCGCGTTGTCG
>Ga0213864_10001582_pt1 | contig 10166 bp, 7 predicted proteins | sample PICome_5_FD_160078 | JGI IMG/M metagenome (GOLD analysis project Ga0213864, IMG submission 160078) | Coastal seawater microbial communities near Pivers Island, North Carolina, United States - PICO247 | ecosystem: Environmental > Aquatic > Marine > Coastal | place: USA: North Carolina | collected... | reverse complement strand
CAGAAGCAAGAAATACTATCACGATCGAGAACGACGAAGTATCGTGGGGTTTGGACGCAAGCCTAGAACTTGCGGATGATGTAGCTCTAGTTTTAGATATTCATCATAATTTTATTAAGACAGGAGAATACATTGAACCAGATGATGACCGCATATACCGTATTATCGATAGTTGGCGTGGTGAGCGTCCTGCTATGCATTACAGTAGTTGCCGTGAGGATGTACTACAAGGCTTTGATCCAAGTGTACGACCAGACATGGACACACTACTTGAATCCGGGTATAAAAAACAAAAGCTGAGAGCACACAGTGACTATATGTGGAATCATGCTTGTAATGACTGGGCATTGTCACATTGGGAATGGGCAGACATTATGGTCGAGGCCAAAATGAAGAACCTAGCAAGTGCGCAACTTTTACAACGACATTTCATGAATAAAGATGCATTTACTGGAGTGCCAGCAGCAGCATGATTTGGGTATATAATCCAGATAACGGCGTTGTTATTTGTGCGCCTTGCAAAACAGCCAGCACAAGTTTAGAACACAGTTATTACAACAGAACAAATGGACATTTAAAGATGTGGGTCCGAGAGGATTTGAAAACCATCTACGATAAAATTGCTCGCTTTGACAAATGTATATTACTAACTAGGAATATCTATGATTGGTACATCAGTGGATACAGATGGCTTAAAGCAGGAAAATTACCAGGAGGATTCAATTACCCTAGTGATGTTGGTTTACTAGAACATGTAAATTACATAAAAGCGTGGACTTGGCATTTCAAAAACGCTTATATCAAAACTTTTGACTACAGAGTTTCAATGCGTCAAGCAGAAATAAAAACTGGACACAGTGATGCACAATGGAAATCGCATTGTGTTTTTAGTCCAAACTTTGCCTATAATTATATTATTCCATTAAGTTTAAGAGCAAAATGTTATATCATAGATATAGAAAATCAAGAACAGCATGAAAAAGCAATCAAAACAGTTGATGAAAGTTTAGAACTATTGAATGTAAATAAAAACAATGATATTACAAAAGACGACATAAAATCAGAAATAACGCCTGAAGTAATTTCTGCTATTGATGATATTATCTCATATGTCAAAGTGGAAGGAGAGGTAAATACCTTATGAACTACTTGGAAAAAATGTATGGATCTAAAACACCGCAAGGTGTTGTGAAAGACAAAAACCCTAACAGAGTGTTAGGAGGTCTGAGAGGACAAGGATCTGATCATTACAGCGTATTGGGTGAGGATGGAATGGAACGTCAAGTTCCTACTAGAGCTTATGTGCAAGGATTAGAAGAAAAATTACGTGCTCAAGATCTACGTATAGAAATGCTAGAAAAAAAGGTAAGGAAACTATCATGAAAAAATGGATTACAAAAAGACTAGATGAACGTACATCTTGGGATGGCGCAGCTCTAATTGCAGTTGGATTAATTGTTTTGATTGCAGGACCTTTTGCAAAACTGGCTGCATATGCAGCTATTGCTTATGGCGCATGGACAATTTACAAAGCTGAATGATTTTTTATAAGGAGCGTACAAATCTAGCCTTACTAATCATTGCTAAAAATTGCAGCACCAGCATACAACACGGTATAAGCAAAGAGTTTGTGCTGTATGATGAAAAAATAAAACTAGCTCAAAATACTGATGCTATTGTTATATTTAGAGATCCTATTGATAGATGGATAAGCGGCACTGTTGAATACTTTGCTTATCCTGAAGGTCCGCCTTGGAAGCCTATGAGCGACAAAGGCATTGAATTAAATTTACAACAATGGTTAGAAAGCACACCACAACCGTGGGACTATCACACTGAATTACAGTCTACATATTACGATTATCAAGGATTGAATCTTAAACCATATTGGTATAATAAAGATGTGTTAAAACAGATCAACAAAGATTACAATTGCCTTGATAATATTTTGCAAATACACACAGAACAACAAGAACCGTTTAGAAAAAAATACAAAGAGATGGTACTTGATTTTATTGAAAAAAACAAAAACAAGGTTATGGATCATCTAAATGAATTATATCAAAAAGATTACGATTTTTTTCAAACACTAAAATTTGTTAATAGGTAAATCACTGCTGGCTTTTAATTGCCAAACTTTACGTCTATCTACACCTTTTTGTTGTGCAAATCTTTTTGCATCGCAGTTTTCACAGACATGAAAATAATTGTTGCTTAGTCTTTTAGGATCCATGCTACCTCTTTCTCTAGTGAAATCAGTATCGCAAGCATCGCAGCGTAAAACTACCATAGTCTTTTTACGATTATAGGTGTGTTGATTACCAAGTTTGCTACGGCGCATGTGCCAGGTATCTATTAAATATTCTTTTATGTACATAACTATATTTAACATTAAGATTATAAAAACTAACCATAAATATTAGAAAGGAACACTATGAGCATACTAACATTAACACCAGCAGCAGAGAAACAGATAGACCTTTTGAGCGAGGAGAATAATTGCTACGGCATTACTCTTAATATCAAAGGAGGTGGATGTGCAGGTTTTGAGTATGATTGGGGTACTATAGCAAGCCCAACAGACTTAGAAGAAGGTGACGAAGTAGTAAAAACTGCTAACGGATGTGCATTTGTAGTAGGTGCTCATAGCCTTATGTTCTTAATTGGAACAGAAGTAGATTATGTAAAAAGTTTGGTAGGCGCAAACTTTGAAATACGCAATCCAAATGCTCAAAGCGCATGTGGTTGCGGTGTAAGTGTAAACTTTGATATGGACAATCTGGTACCACAGTTTTAAAAGGAATAAAAAATGGCTAAACAAGAAATTGATATTGGTGTAGAGGGTAATGACGGCACAGGCGATAGTATACGTGAATCCTTTAAAAAGGTAAACGAAAATTTTAACGAACTATATGCGGTGTTTGGTTTAGGTGGACAAATCAGTTTCACTACGCTCAATGATACACCAAACAGCACAGTTGGCAACGAAGGTAAAGTTTTACTTGTCAATCAAGCAGGCACAGGCATAGATTTTTATGACTTGGTTTCCGATGCTAATAATGCTGATCCTAATGATCCTGACAACACAATTGCATTTACAGTCGAAGGTAATCAACTTAAATTACGTGTTATAAACGTAAACATAGAAACTGACACAAGTCCTACAATTTCTTCTCCTTTGAAAATGGGTGCAGCCATTGCTTATAGTGATACTACACAACCTCTAATATTAGGTGACGATACTCGTCAACAGCTTGTTGACAGTTGGAATGATGTGCATGAACCAGATATAGATATTGATCATGTGATTCCTAGTGTAGGTTTAACTGATAGAAAATATATTCCACGTAATCATTATGGTGTTGGCCCTACAGTTGCAGACGAACCAGCAGATGCAAACGATTATACTAAAACTATTGCGAGTTATACCAATGGTGCAGCTAATGTTGTATCTCATGGATGGACAGAAGCAGTCACAGGCAGTCCATGGCTTTATGATTCAGACGGTACAGATGCAACAGGTTTAACCAGCGGCGATACATATTATTTGCGTAGGGTCACTGCTAACCAAATTACTATCCACCCAACAGCAAACGATGCTCTCAACAACACTAACCAAATTATTGTAAGTGGTGGTACAGGCAGCCAAACACTTAAAGATGCTAACTGGGATGATAGTGCAAATGGTCCAGAAGGTTTTTGGAAAAGCAACGCAATACTTCCAAGAAAAAGTATAGTACGTAGAGAAGGCGATACAATGACAGGCAAACTCACCTTGTCTGATCATCCAAGTCCTTTTGCTGGTGCAGGAACTCCAAATACAGAAGATGATCTCCAAGCAGCAACAAAATATTATGTTGATTCGCAACAATATGGGTTGAGTGAAAACATCTATGTAAACATCAACGGAGATGATACACAGGCTCAAACGCCTCCTGGTAGAGCAGGACGCAGTGAAAAATATGCTTACAGAAGTATTGCAGCAGCTTGTGCAAGAGCAGCAAGACTTCAAGAAGCAGCATTACCAGATATTGGTCCATATGTGCAAACACTGCAATTTACAGACGGTACAGGAACAAATGCAGGCTACGTCACAAATTATTCAAATACAGGATACACTGCACCATCAGTTGATGCAGGTACAGTAGCAACAGCATTTGAAGATAATTTACAAAGTGTAATTGATCAAACAATTGCACACATAGAAACTACATTTCCTGATTTTGTTTATGACGAGTCTATTTGTAGAAGAGATTTAGCATTAATCCACGAAAGTATTAGACTTGATATTCTAGCAAGTACACTAAGTGTCAAACACAACTACCTAAGTGTATATGCTGGACTTAGATATTTTTCTAACGCAAGTGGCGAAATTGCAATCGATACCGGCGGCGGCGGACAATACACAGAAACAGTGAGCGCATTACAATTTGCCAAAGTCACAATGTTGGCAGCAGTTAATACAGCTTTAGGCGGAAGTGCTACAGGTAATACATGGTATCTAACTGCAGAAGCTAGATTTGATGATGTTTTAGATACAATCAACAGTGCAACAGCAGATCCTGCTTTTGTGGAAGCAAGCAACAACTACAAGTTGTATGTATACAGCGGAAACAACAAATTCTTGTCACAAGCAGGCGATCCTGCAGATGATGAACCAAACACAGACATTTTCCCAGGTAAAATTGTTAGAGGTAAACGTTCTGGTGCAGTAGGATTTATTGAAGATTATACACGTGGAATTGACGATAGTGCAAATGGATTTCCGACACACGATACAATCTCTGTCAAGTTGTTATTGCCTATTGAGTTTGATGATGAAGAAGAAATTGAATATGGTGCATTTGTTAAGAAACAGCAAATCAGTATTAGAATTGAAACAGGTGTTTACGAAGAACAATTGCCTATTAGGATACCACCAAACGTAAGTATCAAAGGTGATGAATTTAGACGTGTGCTTATACGTCCTGCACCAGGTATGAGTTTGTCATCAGCAGCAAATACCTATTTCTACAGAGATGCGACCATTGATGGCAACACAACTGCTACAGCAGGTGAGGCATATGTAAATGATTTAACTGGTGACACAGATGGTTATTTTGGTAGACATTATCTAACCGATCCTACTAACGAAATGGATATCAGTAGCTTTGGTGCTACAAATCCAGGTAAGTTTAGTGAAGCTGCTGATTTGATTAGTCTAAACAGACAATTTATAATTGATAGAACAATCAGTTTTATTAATGATGCATATCCTGCTTTGGTTTATGATGAAGCAAAATGTCGTAGAGACACTGGCTATATTGTTGATGGTATTGAATCTGATTTAAGAACTGGCGGCAGAATACAAAGTGGTATAAATCAAAAAGCATATGCTACAAATGTTGTACCTGGACAGGAAACTGAAACAGAAGCAGCAATAAACAACATTGCAACTATTATTACCAGTGTATTAGCCCAAACTGCTTATACTGGCGCTGGTGGAGACACCGGTAGAGTATCTAACAGTAATCTAGCAGCAGAAACAAATGCAAACACAAATGCAAGTGCTCTTGTAAGTTTTGTTGCATATGCATTTGATGCAAGTTATAATCCACCGTTGGACAACGACGAAATGGATATGTTCCTGGTTAGTGATAATACAATTATTAGAAACGTCACAGGACAAAGACAGGGCGGCTTTATGATGGTGCTTGACCCTGAAGGACCTATCTTTACAAGATCTCCATATGCACAAACTTGCTCTAGCTTTGCAAAAAGCGGCGTTTATGAAAAGATTTTTGCAGGCGGCATGTTTATTGATGGTTATTGCTACAACGTGCCAATGACTGTTATAGAGAGCGGAAACAGTGATCCGTTTAGAATTCAGGTAGAAGCACCTACCACAAGTATTCTTGGATTTAGAAAACCAACAGTTCCGTGTAGTTTCTTTGAATTTGGCAGACGCTATCAAGTTAATGCTATTGTTGATTATGTGCCAGATAACGGTTCAGGTAAAGCAACAGCAACACTTGTGCTTGATCCAGGGGCAAACGGAGGCAATGGTCTTGACGACGAAACAGACAGTGCCACCGGTCCGATACCAATTATCCTACAAGGTGCTGGTAATAAATCGATGCTTGCAAACGACTATACGCAAGTTAATGATTTAGGTTATGGTGTTGTGGCAAGAAACAATGCACTTTGCGAACTTGTTAGTGTGTTTACATATTATGCACACTGCGGTTATTTGTCAAGCAATGGTTCTCAGATACGTAGTTTGACAGGCAACAACAGTTATGGTAATTATGGTATGGTTGCCGAAGGCAGCGATCCAGATGAAGTTGCAAAACTGGTCACACTTGGTCAAGACTTAACACAGCCTGTTAAAATATTCAACGTTGATCAAGAAGTTGAAATAACTGGCAACAGTTCGGGTATTGCTAGAAACGATGTACTACGTCAATATGATACAACAACCGGCAACATTGCAAACGCTACTGTTATTTTCAACGACGATAACGCAACAAACAGTATTCTCAGTGTAAACAGACATGTTAGTGCTCTTACTAGGTATGACTATGCATTTAACGACACAGATGAAATTACAACAAACAGCGTCACAAACGATGGCAGTCTTCTTGCTACAACAAGATATGTTATTGGCAGTATAGACGGCTCTGACTGGACAACTGTAGGTGCAGCCAGCAACACTGTTGGTTTAGCGTTTACAGCAACCGGTACAAATGCTGGTGGTAGTGGTGTAGTATACCAAAGTTATGGTGCACCGGTTAGTTTAACCAACAGAGACTTTGGAGGCACCAAAGGAGCACAACGTGCATTCATTTATGATACTACCAACTATCCATTGAATGCTTCACAATTGGAAATTCACCATGACGACAGCGAAGCAACATTCCAGCCATACGAAGTAATCAACATCAGCGATACTGGCTTAGAAATTCCATCAGATTATACCGATGGTACAATCGCAGACGACATTGGCTCATTCCCAGGTTTGATTGGTAAAAAGATTTGGAGACTTGAATTTACATCAGGAACAGGTGGTGAAGTTGCAACAGAAACCACAGGTTTACAGTTCAACGTAGAACATGGTACCAATGCTGTGCTTACAAGCCAACAGAACTTAATACTTAATGGTATTTCCAGTAATGTTTTAACAAGACCGAGTACAGCTTTGATCTTTGATGAACAGGAGACTGTGACATACAGAACACTGGCGTTTGAAAATACACTTACAGCTGGTGTGCCAGCAGTCGGATCGCAGACTCGTGTCACTATTGATGATAACTTTGACTACGTAGATTTAACAGTTAGTAATGATTTTGCAGGACAATCTCCTGCAACATACAGTTTAACTGGTGGTACAACACTAGGTGATACACAAGGTGACCAACATATTGCTGTATCAACGATATTAAGTTCAACAGATCAAGATCGTATTAATCTTGGCGACGATGCAACAGCTGATATGATTTTTGCATGGCAAGGTAAGGTGCATATAATAACTGGATATCAACTTGTGACTGACAGTGGTACAGGAACACAGTTTGGTATTATCAGTTTCAGTGACAAATACAACATCAGTGACACTTACAGTGGCACAGGACTAGCTGCACGAGCAAGTAATGCAGCTGGTAATAACGTCACATTACAAGTAGGTTTACAAGCAGCTGAATCAGGCGATGTGACTGTGAATATTTCAACTTGCCGTGCTACATCGCATGACTTCTTGGATATCGGTACAGGTGGTTATAATACCAGCAATTATCCTGATAGAATTTTTGGTGGTCCAAAAATTGCAGCAGTGACCGATGAAGAAAGTTTAGATAGCGAAGGCTTCGCAAGTAAAGCACAGGTACAAGAACGCAGCAGAGGTAGAGTATTCTTTGCAAGTACAGACCAAGACGGTTTCTTCCGTGTTGGTAGATTCTTTACAGTTGACCAAGGTACTGGTAGAATTACATTCAACGCTGCACTTGTTCTTACAAACATTGACGGTATTGGCTTTAAACGAGGCGTTCGTGTAAACGAGTTCTCAGCTGATGATACATTTACAAATGCAACTGCTGATGCAGTACCAGTTGAAACAGCAGTTGAAGGCTATATTGATAGACGCTTAGGCTTAGACAGAAATGGTGTAGCACTTGCTGGCGCAGAATTACTTCCACAAACAACTGGCGGTTTCTTGCCACTAAGTGGTATTTTGCCACTAGCAGGTACGTTGCGTATGGGAGGAAACCAGATCATTGACTTGGCAACTCCTACATCACCAAGTGATGCTGTCACAAAAGACTATGTAGACACTGGACTTGAAAATCAAGATGAACTCAGTGAGTTAGAAGACACTACAATCGGAACACTTGCTGCCGGTCAATTCTTAATTTACAAAGATGCTACAGATGGATGGATAAACACTGCATTTGATACTAATGTTGCAAACAGTGACTTTTCAATGACATTTGATGCTACGTCAGGCTTGATGGAAGGACAGATAAATGCAGGTGCTATTGAAAATGCAGATGTAAGTGCTACCGCAGGGATTGCTCAAAGTAAACTTTCTTTACAAGGCGCAACGACATTTGACGAAGATGATAGTTCAACTGGTTGGGGACTGGCAAGTTTTTCACAAAGTGCTCTTGGTTTGAGTGTTTACAGTGATGAAAACTTTGAGGTTGACTTAGATGTAGGTGATGGAACCACGCCAATTGGCCGTATTAGAATCAAAGATGGTGGTATTAGCAATGCCGAACTTGCAGGTAGCATTGATAACTCAAAATTGTCCAACAGTTCAATCAGTGTCGGAGATGGAACGAGCAATGTCACTGTTCCATTGGGCAACAATATTAGAATAGGCGGGACAGCCAATGAAGTAAGTGTGAGCGTCACAGAACCAAGTACAGGCAATGTCACATTTAGTATTGGACTGCCGGCTACAATTGCCGCAAATGTCAACGGTGATGTATATAATGGCACCAATTTAGTACTGGACGTAAGCACAGGAGAACTTACAGGTAATGCTGACAGTGCTGATACTATTAAAACAATATCAAATGCCGGTAATAGCACACAATATTTGACTTTTGTTGCAGATAACAACACTACCGCAACAGCAGAAGCTCTTAGAACTGATGCTGGTATTACATATAATCCAAACACAAACTTACTGACCACAGGCGGTGCAATAAATGCAGGTGGTAATATTTCTGCTGGTACTAGTTCAACTATTACTGCACCTGGTGGATATAGAGGACCTGGCAATGGCGGTGGTGCTGACAACGGACAAACCATTGGTACAACTAGTGATATATTCAATAATATCTATGCAACAACATTTACAGGTGTTGCTACCAAAGCACTATACGCTGACTTGGCTGAAAACTACAAAGGTGACACAGACTATGAACCAGGAACTGTGTTGATATTCGGCGGTGACGAAGAAGTCACTACTACAAATACCAAAGGTGATAGGCGAGTAGCAGGAGTTGTGACTACAAATCCAGCACACATCATGAATAGTGAACTCAAAGGTGAACACGTTGTTGGTGTAGCACTACAAGGTAGAGTACCAACCAAAGTGCTGGGTCGGGTAGAAAAAGGCGACTTACTGGTCACAGCAGCCAAAGCAGGATATGCTATTGTTGACAACAATCCAAAAATTGGTACCATTATAGGTAAAGCTCTCGAAGCTAAACACGATGATGGCTACGGCACAATTGAAGTAGTGGTAGGGAGAGTATAATGGCAAAGCAAACTATTAACATCGGAACAAGTGCTAACAAAGGCGACGGAGATCCAATCCGTACAGCATTTGATAAAGTTAACGATAACTTTGACGAACTATACTCAGATGTGGCAGCACTCAGTGGTGCAGGCAACAGCACTGTAGATCTACAAGCAAATGTTTTTGCTGACGATAGTACATTACTTGTAGATGCTATCAATGGTGCAATACCAGCAGCAAACTTGTCAGGTGCTTTACCAGCAATAGATGGTAGTGCTCTAACAGGTGTCGCAAGTGCATTTAGCGACTTGACAGGAACGCCAACTACCGTAGCAGGATACGGTATTACAGATGCATTTGATGGAGCATTTAGTAGTCTAACTGGTACACCAACTACCGTAGCAGGATACGGTATTACAGATGCATTTGATGGAGCATTTAG
>Ga0213864_10001579_pt1 | contig 10185 bp, 20 predicted proteins | sample PICome_5_FD_160078 | JGI IMG/M metagenome (GOLD analysis project Ga0213864, IMG submission 160078) | Coastal seawater microbial communities near Pivers Island, North Carolina, United States - PICO247 | ecosystem: Environmental > Aquatic > Marine > Coastal | place: USA: North Carolina... | reverse complement strand
CATACAAGTACCTTTACCTAAAAAACCTGACTTAAATACTCAAGATTTAGAAAACTTAGCTGAGCAACTTATACAACAGATGCCCCAGGAGTTTCATGATGTAACGTACATTGCTCAAGCCAGCGCCTCTTTAGGGTACAAAAAAGATTCTGTATCTTTACATATCTTTTTTATTCTAGAAAATTCTATACATCCAAAAGTTCTTAAAGAAACACTTAAACTATTGAATTATGAAACTGAATTTTTAGCAGAACGTTTAACTTTATCTGCAAATGGTCAAAGCTTGTCTTACAAACTTGACCCGGGTGTGGCTGACAACTCAAAAATTATTTATATTGCACCGCCAACTTTTGTAGGTGATGTAAAAGATCCAATTACAGGTCCTAGATTTGTTAAAGTCGACCGTGGTTCGTCTACCTTAGATCTTTCAGCATTATTGTTTTCAGTTAACCCCGAACGTGTTCACAACTTAGGCGTGCAAATAAAAGACAACTTAAGAAAAAAATCAAACTTACCAAAGAAAGCTACTAAAACAACAACCGTCAATATAGCAGGAGAAGCCCAAGAGGTATTACAAAACCCTGATAAGATGACTATCGAAGTAAGTAGAGTAGCTGAACCTTATGTTAACTGTAATGTAAATGGGGGTGACAGTGGTGGATATTATTTTTTATTAACAGACCCACATTACATGTATAACTTCAAAGGTGAACCTATTTGGGAAATACAAAAAGCAGATCCAGACTTTTATAAAAATATCTTTGAAATATTTGCAGATAAAATAGATCAAGATAAAAAGTTAAAACCAGTCGCATTACGTGACTTTTACACTGACACTTATTACAACGGAATCTATGATGAAACAATTGAACAATTCACAGATGACTACCCGCTTACTCCGACAAATAAACAATCGGTTGATGATTTTATGCGGTCTCATAATCGTCCTCCCCTCGATTACATTCCTGATGCTAGGGTTGTTTTTGACCCGGCTGTTAATCAAGGTATTCAATTAGACGAAGCTCCATATTATGTAAACATGTATAGGAAAACATCCTATATGTTAAAAGAAGACTCGTCTGCACCCGAACTAGAATATGGGACAGCTAACAAACTCCATGTAGCAACACCACTATTTGCTAAGTTACTGTCTCATGTTCTTGGTGGGGGTAAAACAGAATTTGAGCATTTCATTAATTGGCTTGCATACATTTACCAGCACAAAAAGAAAACAATGACAGCATGGATCTTTACAGGAGTTCCTGGTACCGGTAAAGGTTTGTTAATTCATAAAGTACTTAAGCCACTCTTTGGTGAACAACAAGTACCTATGCGAGCATTAGAAAACATAGAAGAACAATTCAACTTATACATGCGCACAGCGCTCTTCTTAGTTGTAGATGAGTTTCGTATGGGAGATGCAGGTAGTATTGGTAAGATGGCAGATAAGTTAAAACACCAAATAACAGAACCTAATCTTACTATTCGCGCAATGCGTACAAATCAAATTGAGCTACCAAGTTTCTGTAACTTTTTATTTCTTACTAACAGAGCTGACGCAGTCAAAATTGAAGAGGGAGATCGTCGTTACAACGTAGGCCCCAGGCAAGAAGTAAAACTAGAAAAAACATATCCAGAACTTTTAAATGATATGGACAAACTAGAAGCAGAACTTTATATGCTTGCAGGAGTATTAACTAAGTTTAAAGTTGATAATCGTATGGCACATACAGCATTAGAAAACGAAGCTAAGATACAAATGAAAAATGTATCTATGTCAGTACTTGAAGAGTTTGCTGCAGCAGTACGTCAACGCAACTTAGAATACTTTACTGAGATATTAGATATACCGCTTACAAACACCTTTGACGCTGGTGGCATAAGTACAGCACAACGTTACATTAAACACTGGGTTGCTACTGTAGGTGAAGAAATGGTTATACCCATGAGTCAATTCAAATTACTTTACGATGTGTTAACTGACAGCCGTAATAAACTGTCAACTCGTGACTTTACTAAGGCTATGTCGCGACTAAACATTAAGACAGCTCGTAAGCGTGTAACAAAAGACAGAGATGCATCTATACCACGAGGGGTTGTATTAACATGGAAATTAGATAATAATGTTCAGAACTCGTTAATTAAAGAACACTTTGATGAACGAGATAAGCAACTAGTAAAAGGAGTTAGCTAAGGCTATCTAAACTAATGACCGAGCTTGTACAAAACAAGCGTCCAGATCTAATCAATGTAACAGAACTGGACAAACCCACGGAAATGGGACTTATCCCCGCATGGTCGCACTCCGCTTTAAAAACCTACGAAGCCTGTTCTTACCGCTCTTATATAGCTAAAGTTAAAAAGGTACAAGAAGATTTTGGACCTGCAGCTGCACGTGGTACAGAGATACATCAGCAAGCTGAAGACTATGTAAAAGGAGAACTTGCTGAATTTCCAGACACTCTTAAAAAATTTGAATCACAATTTGAAGAACTCAAAACCCTTTTTGCAGATGCAAAAGTAGAACTTGAAGGGGAATGGGGGTTCACTATTGACTGGAAAGCGTGTGGTTGGATGGCTCCTGATGTTTGGGGACGTGTTAAATTAGATGCAATCGTACATGAAACAGAAACATCAGCGCGAGTTATTGACTATAAAACAGGCAAACAATTTGGTAATGAGATAAGCCACTCACAGCAAGCTTTAACTTATGCAATAGGAAGTTTTATGAGATACCCTGAATTAGAAAGTGCTAATACAGAAATCTGGTATCTGGACCATGGAACAACTATGGAACAAACTTACACAAGAGATGAAGCTATGGTATTTATGCCAACCCTTCATGAACGCGCAATAGCAATGACTACTGCAACTAAGTTTCCACCCAATCCATCGAAACAAAACTGTCGATGGTGTTCATTCAAAAACGGAGAACATCCGATTTGCGAATGGGGTATGAAATAAGTATAATAACCGTTTAACAACGAACGAATAACAATGAGGAACGATACATGGAAAACATCCCTGCTTACGAGCATCAAACAGAAACTACCAACTTTATTCTTTCACACCCCCGTTGTCTTATTACATCAGATCCCGGCACTGGCAAGACTAGAGCAGTCCTCGACGCTGTTACAAATCTTCCAGGACGAGTACTTGTACTTGCGCCGTTATCTATCCTTGAGGCAGCTTGGGTTGAGGACATAAAGAAATTTCAACCTAATATTAAATATGGAGTAGCTTATGCTAAAAATCGTAAAAAAATATTTGCCGACCCTGCGTACGAAATGGTTATTACTAACTTCGAGGCTGTCAATTTTCTACATAGAAATACAAACTACCTTGCAGGATTCGATATTATCGTTATTGATGAATTCACAGCGTTTAAAAATAGAGAAGCCAAACGCTCTAAGAATCTCAAATCTTTTATCTCACACTTTACTTATAGGATTGCCATGTCTGGTACTCCTAATAGTAATTCTATTCTAGATCTCTGGCACCCTGTATTACTTGTTGATGATGGTGAGCATCTGGGTCAACGCTTTTTTGCTTATCGTAATCAAGTATGTACACCAAAATTCAACGGCTTTGCCAATGAATGGATAGACAAACCAGGCATTGAAGAAGCCGTTGCAGAAAAACTCAGCGACATTACTATTCGCTACAAACTAGAAGATTGCGTAGATTTACCACCTAATATCGTTCGTACTGTACGTACACATCTTTCTCCTGAGATCCAACAAATGTACAAAACCTTTGCTGAAGAAAGTGTCTTGTACACCAAAGCAGGTACGATTAATGCTGTACACGCAGGGGCCCGGGTTAAAAAGTTACTACAACTTATCTCAGGTGGAGTTTACGATGATGAAGGACAAACACAATATTTTCATCAAGAACGCTACAATCTAGTTATTGATCTTATCAAAGAACGCAAGCATTGCATTGTTGCATTCAATTGGAAACACGAAAGAGATGCACTTATAGAGCAAGCTGAAAAAGAAAAGCTCTCGTATGAAGTTATTGATGGTAGTGTCCCAGCAGAAAAACGTAAAGATATTGTTGCACGATTCCAGGCCGGTCAAATACGTGTGTTGTTTTGTCATCCACAATCTGCAGGTCATGGACTTACACTTACAAAAGCTACCACAGCTATCTGGTGTTCACCAACATACAATGCTGAGCACTTTCAACAGTTTAACAGGCGTATACACAGAGCCAGCCAAACAGAAAAAACAGAAACCATATTGATTGCAGCACATAAAACCTGGGAAGAAGATGTGTATGCAAAATTAAATGGTAAACTAGGGAAGATGGAGAATTTACTCCATATTCTAACAGGACTACAAAATGCCAATGAAAACACTCGAACAACTTGATCTTGATATAACAGAAACAGTGGAGCAACTTAAGAAACGACCACTCGATTCTATTGCAGCTGCTTTGGTATTTGCAATGTCAGAACTAATCGTAGCTCGTGAAGATAAAGAACCAACCGAGTTACAAGAACTAATTTTACAAGCCGGCAAGGAAGCGGTGATGTTAACAGACGGGGTGTACCTTGCACAACCTCGTGGTACGGAGACGATACATTGAACGACGAAATACGAAACATGGATGACATGTTGAATGATCTCGCGGAAACGCGAAAAGAATTAGCTAGTTTATTAGAACAAGAAAAGATTCTTAAATCTAAAAAACTAGAATTAGAAACACAAATCGCAACTACACTAAAAGGTCAAGGGATTGATCGAGTAGGAAATGATGCGTGTACTCTTTCTATTAAGGAAGAGATTGTTCCTACGGTAGAAGACTGGGATAAAGTTTACCAGCATATACTCGATACAAAACAGTTCGAGCTGCTGCAAAAACGTATGTCAGCTACTGCTTATAGAGAACTGTTACAACTTGGCATGGATTTGCCAGGTGTAACATCAACGGAATTGACCCGAGTTAACTTCAGGTCAAAGTAATTAACCAATATCAACGAAAAAAGGAGTACGTACTATGAGTGATATTGCATTAGTAAGTGATAAAGTCCCTGCACACGTAGAGGCTGGTGGTGGTTTAGGTAACGAAAACGTTACTGCAGACCATCTTCAAACCCCTAGGGTTAAACAACTTCAACAACTCAGCAATGAGGTGGATGAAAACCACAGTGAGTATATTGAAGGTAGTAAGCCAGGTGATTTTATCAACACCATCACAAGAGAAAACTACGGAAGAGAGATCTACGTTATGAACGTAAAGTTCACTGAAGAGTTTGTCGCTTGGAAAAAACGCGAGAAAGGTGGAGGCTTAGCAGGTATATATCCTACTGAAAAAGACGCCATCGATAGTCTCGTAGCCCAAAAAGAGAACCCTGAGGATTATGATATTACTCAGACTCAATCTCATCTTTTAATTAAGAAAGATGCGAAAACGGGTGTACTTGATACGCCATTTATCTTTGACTGCGCTTCATCGAAGTTAAGAGTCTCAAGAGAATGGAATACTCAAATTGCTCGCCTAGGTGGAGATCGTTTTTCATCTCTTTGGAAAATGTCTTCTGCACAAACCCAAAACAGAGCTGCCCAAAAGTTCTACAACATTGCTGTAGAGAACGTTGGTTGGGTTACTGACGTCGACTACGAAAGCGCTAAGAAAGTTTTCGAAAGCGTTTCTAAGTAGTTAATTTTGCATACAAGGTGCGACTTATACTGTCGCACCATGTACGCATCATGTATAATTTTCATTATGTATATGTACACGGAATGTCCAGGCTGTAAAGAACCACAGATAAATTGTACGTGTCCCAAAGGTCAATACTGGGATCATGTAACTCAAGAGTTCTACACTTGGCCTGAATTAAAAGTATTACATAATGAGAGAAAAGGAATTCATCAACAAAATCCACAAGAAGTTACCTAAAGAAATCTATAAGTGGAAAATCAACGATCCGTATCACGGAGGTGTGCCTGACACTTTCTACTCAGGTCCAAAAGGATTTGCTTTCTTTGAATACAAATACATACAAAAGCTCCCTAAACGAGGAACGTCTAAAATTAAAGTTGACCTTTCTGCACAACAGCGTGCCTGGCTGCAACGTCAGTATGACTACAACATGCCTGTGTATTACATTTTAGGGTCTCCGGAGGGTTGTATTGTAAGTCAGGAGTTCCAAAGGGAGTTTTTTACTTTAGATGAATTTAACAAGTGTGCCTGCACAACTGATCAATTTATAGACAAAATAATCAACATATGTTTACAATAAAGGAGGAAATATGGAATTTGACCCTGTAAATAAGCCAATACATTATAACCAAGGTGGTATTGAGTGTATTGATGCTATTGAGGCGAGTATGACGAATGAAGGTTTTTGCAACTACTGTAAGGGAAATATTATGAAATACCTTTGGCGGTGGGAAAACAAAAACAAGAAACAAGACTTACTCAAAGCGCAATGGTATTTAAATAGGCTTATTAATTCAATAAAAGAAGATGAGTGACGACGTATTACATTTTACACACCTTTCTAAAACTTTAGGGAAGTGCACAAGTATGGCCGACAGTCCATGCATTGGTGTTTGTACGGTTACACAATGGGGTGACGATCGTTGTAAAGGGTGCGGGAGAACTGCACTTGAGATTAGACAATGGGGAAAATACTCTGATATAGAGAAAAAACTCATAAATCTAAGAAATGCCAACGAAAAGTACGCTATTAGACAGCTAAAAACTGGAAACCGCACACAACGCACGGAGAAGCCCTCTACTGCAATATAGGGGTTTTGATACCTAGAACATTAGGTGGTATGAGAAACGTTCACCAGCGCGATTAGGTGAAGCCGTTTTTTCAAAAAGTGCCAAAAATTAGCACTTCCAGCGTCTTCGCGCCTGTCTTAGCCTTGAATTTGGATTTTTCGCTGCTTTTGGGAACTTTTTCATTTGACCAGCAGATCTTGCACAAAAAGACTTCCTTCTTTTCGCTGCTTTACTACCTTTTTTTACTTTACCAGTAACAGCTGTTTTGAGTTTTGAACCAGGATTGAGTCGACGATACGCCTTTACTCCTGCTTTTGTCATACCCGCACCAGACTTCGTAGAACGAAAGTTCTTCTTGTTTCTTGCTGGCATTTTACTTTTTCTTCTTGCGGGCATTTGTTCTCCTTTTTCTTACAATAGTTTTTACATTTCTTGGTTTACCACCTGGGTTACCAGCTGCACGCTTACGTTTTACCGCGCTGCGCTTTTGTGCTGCAGTCATTGTACGAGCTTTTGACCGTGGCACACACTTTGGATACTTACGTTTGCTTTTACCTTTAGCGGACTTTCTACCACAAGCTTGATACTTGCCCTTTTTCTTTGGTGCACCGATATCAACCCAATCACCTTTAGGGCCTTTACCAAACCATGCAGTCAAACCGCCTGTAGGTTTAGCCATTACCTATATCCACCACCACGTTTTTTATAAGTACGAACTAACCAACCGTTAGCATATGCTGAAGGATATACCTTAAACTTACGTTTAGCTTCAGCCTTTACCCTTGCATACAAGCTTGGGTTAGTTGGAGTTGCACCTTTTCTTTTAGTGGTTTTCTTTTTTGTTGGTTTTTTCCTTGGCATTATTTCTTCTTCCTTGGACGTCCTCTCTTTTTAGGAGGTTCCGGTTTATACCTTTGTTGACCCCATTTAATGAGGCTTGAATAGCTTTCTTTTACTTTAGTAAGAAACTTGTAAATATATTCCATATAAAAAACTCCAGCCATAATTAGTGCGGCTCCTATAATAGTACACGAAATTACGGTCATTTTCTCCTTCTTCGCGCAGTTTTTGTACGTTTAAAGGATCTATTGGATTTCTTTGATTCCATGCGAATGTTCTTTACTTTCGCATTTAAGGGGTTGTTATCCTTGTGTGCTACGTCTTTACCATCACCTTTCTTTGCTTTACCCAAACGCACCATAATACGTCTAGACTTATTACGCCCAGCTCTACGCTTCTTTTGTGTGGATTTAGAGTGATAATTATCGTATTCTTTACGATAGTTACGAGGCATTCCTACTTACCAACTTTTTGCTGCGCTTTTTTGTGCGCAGTTCTAAAAGTATCTCCCATAAGCATACGTCTTTTCATAAAAGCCATATGTTTTGTAGTGTGGTGTTTTGAATGCCGTTTCATAGCATTCTCTTGTCTTTTTGTAAGTGCCTTCTTTTTTACCTTCATTGAAGGTCTTTTTCTAGCTCTTGCCATTTTTCTTCTTAGATTTTTTCTTGATAACGCCTCTACCCATTAAGATATCAGCTTTGGTTATTTTTCCATCTTTATTCAAATCAGGAAAACTCATTTTGCTCGTCTTTCTTTTCTTTTTACGAGCTCTAGTAGCCATCTCTTGTTTTGTAGCCATATTAGTAATCCCCTCTCATTTGTTTGGTTTCTTCGTCATCGTCTCCAAATGCATACTTTGGTAAACCTTCAATATTAACTAAATCATTATATTGATCAGGGATTGGTTTAGGTTCTTTAGGCTTATCGTTTGCACTATTTGCAGGTGAATGAATAATTTTTACTTCAGTCATCTTTTCATCATTTAATTTGATGGTTTTCGGCTCTGATTTTTGTCTAGGCATTTGTGTTCTCTGTTGTTGATATTAAAAAATCAATGATTTTTATTTTATCGTTTACTTCTGCTAATTGTCCAACTAGTTTATCTAACTCAACACTATATTCTATGTGTTCAGGTATGCTAGTTGGGTTGTTCAATAGCACTTCTAAATCTAAACTTATTTTAGCACGTTCTCCGTGCAACACTTCCTTTTGTGCGCAAAGCACTCCTAGCTTATTCATAGTTACCTACTTCTTTTTCTTTTTAGTCTTTTTCTTACCATAAGACATTTTCATAGCCTTAGGTTTTTTAGTCATAGACTTCTTTTTACCGTAGTTGTATGGCATGTTTATTCCTCCGCAATGCATATGTTTATATTACCTTATTGTGGTTTAGTTGGGAATACCACGCTATCAATATCCGTTACTGATGAATTAGTAGCAGGTACATCCCGTAAAGCTTGTCTGTATGTAGCCCATTCTGTCTTTTTTTCTGTTGTTAACGGGCTATCAGGACTTTGAGTCCAATCACATTCTGCTAATAAAAAGTCTCTATCTCTCCTAACTTTAGGCCAAAAGTCAGGTGTGTAACTTACTGCAGCTCCGTCAACAATCTTTTGTGTTGCTCTATCAAACTCCCCTTCAATAATACTGTCCCCTGAATTTAATAATATATCGTCTACACTAGCAGCAGAAGTCTGTCCCTGTGTATGAATAATGCCCGTAGAGGTATTGTAAATTGAATAATTCTTCATAATTAAGTTGTATTATCTATATACACGTACATACTTTGATACGTACTATTGTGTTGTCCACCTGTTACGCTCCAATTAATACGCCAGTAAACTGTTTCTTGTGAGCTAGACATGCCTGTAAGTGTGCCTTGCCACATAAATGCGTACGTTCTATAAGTACCAGCATCTGCATTTACTGTAGGTGATAAAGAAACCCAAGTAGACCCATTAAAACTATATTGAATTGTACCGTTTCTTACATCTCCTAATACAGCACTGTATAAAACTTGGAATGTTGCTCCGTTTCTTACATTGTTTACTGTAATAGGTAAAAAAGTAGTTTCGGTGGTATTTATTTGATCTCCAGGGTAACTGCCGTCAAACTGGTTCGCGCTGTTATAAACAGCTAAAGGTACTGTACCCCCTGTTTGATTAATAATATCAGCGCTAACATCCGCAAAATGTTTTACGTTTAAGGTATCTACATTTATCTTATTTGAATCTAATGTGCCAGTAATTTTAGCATCTGTTATTTGAGCGTCCGCTATGAGAGCAGTTGTGATTTGAGCGTTCCCAATTTTAGCCGTTGTAATATTTGCGTCCGCTATCTTAGCCGTTGTGATAGCTGCGTTCGCTATCTTAGAACTTTGGATAGTTGCGTTAGCAATACGTGCATTTGTTATAGCTCCGTCTTGAATACGTGCACTATCTATAAATACAGTGCCGCTACTTACAATAAAGGGTGCAACATTTGTAGATCCACTCCAAATTGCAAACTTATCAGCTTGAAACTGCACGTATGATTGTAAGTTAGAACCACTGTTTGCATTTGCCCCAATCAACATACCTGCAGCTGATACACTACCATTAC
>Ga0213864_10001577_pt1 | contig 10199 bp, 15 predicted proteins | sample PICome_5_FD_160078 | JGI IMG/M metagenome (GOLD analysis project Ga0213864, IMG submission 160078) | Coastal seawater microbial communities near Pivers Island, North Carolina, United States - PICO247 | ecosystem: Environmental > Aquatic > Marine > Coastal | place: USA: North Carolina... | reverse complement strand
TTATCGTCTTGCTGGTGGTAAAATTCTTTGTGTAAATGAATTTGTTGAAGAGGCTCAAAATACTTACCGAGAAAATTATCCGGAAACACCTATTCTACCAGGTGATATTAAAGAACTTACTGGACAATACTTTCTTGATCGAGTAAATCTGAAACCAGGTGAACTTGATATTCTTGATGGTTCACCACCATGTTCTGCGTTCTCTGTTGCAGGTAAGTTATCTCACTCAAAAGATGGTAAACATTCTGATGGTTGGGGTCAAACGAAAAACTATTCTGATGGTAAGATGGTAGAAAACATTGAAGACTTATTCTTTGAGTTTTTACGAGTTGCGAATGATATTAAACCAAAAGTAATCATTGCAGAGAATGTTGCTGGTCTTACTATTGGTGAAGCCAAGACTTATCTAAATAAAATACTAAACACATTTGAAGACATTGGATATGACGTTTCTTTTGAAGTGCTAGATAGTAGATACTATGGTGTGTCTCAAACAAGAACCAGAGTATTCTTTATTGGTATTAGAGAAGATGTTGCTGAAAAAGTCGGTATTCATCCAATGACAATCAACAGTCTCTTTCCGAAGAAGTCTGATAAAGTAATACCTCTTAAAGATGCTCTGATTGGTTTAGAATATGATGAAGAAGAAGTGAAATATCTTACTGAAAAGTTTAGTAATACAGCTTACTGGAAACAAACTGGTAGTAAAATGCCTGTAGATCCAGAAAAGGTTCTTACTGGTATGGATTATCATCCCAAGGGACACCACTTTAATCTGAAAAGAGTTTCGCAGTATCAACCTGCGCCAACACTAACTGCGATGGGCTCTGGTGAAACGACAGCTGGTGCATTTCACTGGTCTGAACCTAGAAAACTAACGATAGGTGAATTAAAAAGAATACAATCATTACCCGATGATTTTGTTCTTACTGGAAAATGGAATCAAAAAGCAGAACGCATTGGTCGAATGGTACCTCCACTGGTATTAAAAGCAATTGCTGAATCTGTTTATAAAAATGTTTTAGAGGTATATAATGGCTGACTTTACTTTTGCTCATAGAGAAGAAGGTTTTGATGAACACATCAATTGGAGTATTCGTGGATATCAAAATCTTTTAAATGATGTAGTATCTTTTTCAAGATACTTTATTGAAGATGATACGAATGTTGTAGATATTGGATGTTCTACTGGTAAACTTACTCAGGCTCTTATAGAACATAATAATGACCTGATGCCTAATGCGAATTATATTGGAGTAGAAATTGCAGAAGGTTTTCGTGAAGCTCTAAACGATAGATCTTTCACATGTATTCTAGATGATATTCGTAATTATGATTTTAAAAATTGTTCTCTTGTTACATCTATTTTTACACTCCAGTTCATGCCTAAGAAAGATAGACAGACTGTTATTGAAAAGATATACGACGGTTTGAATGTCGGTGGTGGTTTTATCTTCTCAGAAAAAATTGACTGTGTGAATAGTAGATTACAAGATATGATTACATTTAATTATTATGATTTCAAAAGAGAACAGTTTGGCACTGAAGATATTATGAATAAAGAAAGAACTCTTCGTCATATGTTAAAACCTAATACATGGAAAGAGATCGAAGAAATGATTTTAAATGCTGGTTTTAAAACAGTAGAACAGTTCTGGAGAAACCATAACTTTCTCGGTGCGATTGCCATCAAGTAGCTCTTGACATTGAATCCTATATATGATATAATGGTAAGCATAATGATGGAGAATATGTATTATGGTAAAAGAATCTACGAAATATGAAAGTTTGATCGGTGTAAAAGAAAAACCAAATTCTGACTTGAGTGATTTTCTTCCAGAGCTCGATGAATTAGAAACTGGTGAGCCATGGAAAAAACACTGGAAAGAAATGCCAGAGTTTGAAAACGACGCGAATCATCCATACAAAACAATTCAGCTACATTTTAGAAATAAAGAAGACTTTGAAGAGTTTTGTCGTAAATACAAATCTGTTGATGATGAAATGACTTTTGGACCTAAAACAAAAAGCATGTGGTATCCTAAAATGGATATAACTAAAAACTCTTTGTTGAGATGGATAGAAGATGAATCCTAATCATCCTGTCTATATCATATCAAAGGGTCGTCATGAATCCATGCAGACTTCACGAAGTCTTGCAAGAATGGAAGTACCACATTTCATTGCCATTGAACCACAAGATTGGGATAATTATACAGAAGCATTAAACAAATTTGATATTAAAGATTATGTGACTTTATTGGAATTACCCTTCAGTAATCATGGTGATGGACCAGGTAGAGCTAGAAACTGGTGTTGGGATCATTCAATTGAAAATGGACATGAATATCATTGGGTTCTTGATGATAACATTCAGGACTTTTATAGACTACATAAGAATGTAAGAATAAGAGTCGAGAGTGGTGCAATCTTTAAAGCCGCAGAAGATTTTGTAGAAAGATTTGAGAATGTTCCTATCTCCGGTTTTCAGTATAGATTTTTCATTGCACCGAATCTAAAGTATCCGCCTTATGTTAAGAACACGAGAATATATTCTACACTGCTAATTAGAAACGATTGTAAACATCGTTGGCGTGGTAGATATAACGAAGACACTGATATTTGTTTGCGAGTATTAAAAGATGGTGACTGCACAATTCAATTCAATGCGTTTCTTCAAGGTAAATCAGCAACACAAACAGTAAAGGGAGGTAATACAGAAGAATTTTATCACAAAGAGTTTTCAGAAAATGAAGATTTTCAAAAGACTGGATATAATAGTGATGGTACAATTAATAAATCTAAAATGTTAGCTGATTTACATCCAGATGTAGCAAGAGTAGTTTGGAAATATGGTAGATGGCACCATTATGTTGATTATAGTCCTTTCAAGAAAAATCAATTGATATATAAGAAGGGTGTGAAAGAAAAATTGAAAAATGTGAATAACAATTATGGTATGAGATTAATTACAAATTATGGAGTAAATGATGTTCAAAACTAATTTTAAACGTGTGGGTGATTTTATGACGGCCTTTGGACAAAATGTTCAAATGAGACCAAAACTGGTCGACCATGACACTTCTACACTTCGATACTCTTTGATTGCAGAAGAACTAGACGAGTTTGGTGAAGCTGTAGAGAAGGATGACTTGGTAGGTATTGCTGACGCACTAACAGACTTATTGTATGTTGTTTATGGTGCAGGCCATGCGTATGGTATTAACCTTGATAAATGTTTTAAAGAGGTTCACAGTTCTAATATGAGTAAATTGGGACCAGATGGTACACCAATTTATCGTGAAGATGGTAAGGTTCTCAAAGGCCCTGATTATAGAGAACCGGATTTGGAGAAATTTGTTAAATGAGTGAAATACCAAAATCGAGATATGTACCTGAAGGTAAAATCAATACCCTGGATTTGAAATGGGGTACAAGAAAGAAAATGTGTAAAAGTTGTGGACAAGTAAAAGAACAAACTCAATTTTATCATGAATATAAATCTGAACTTAAATCCTTTGATGTATGTGTTGTATGTGACGATAAACGCCGACTAAGAAATCTTCGGGTTAAAGCTGCTGAACGAAAAGGAATTTATTTAGATAAAAAAACAGAGGAACCTATCGCTAGTACTTTGAAAGATTGGATGGAAGAAGATTAAAATGAGTGAGATTGATTACAAGTACAACGAAGATGAAATACTGCTTCAAGTTGCTGACTATATAAATGGTACCTATTCACAACACTATGCTGCGAATCAAATCGAAGCTTCAGAGTTCATTATGGATGCTGGTCACGGCGAAGGTTTCTTCATGGGCAACATTCTTAAATATGCACAAAGATATGGTAAGAAAGGCAATCGTGCAGACGCCCGTAAAGATTTGATGAAAGTGATTCACTATGCTGTCATGGCCATATATAATCATGATGAAGATAGTTATAAAGATAACGAATTAGTGTATGGTAAGAAAGGTAAACCTTCGTATACTTTAAATTACGATGATGATCCACCGTTTTAATAAGGAGAAATTATGGAATTATCAATTGATGTAGGTGAGTTGAGAAAGAGAAAAATCTTTGTTGCTACACCAATGTATGGTGCAATGTGTGGTGGTCAATACACCAAATCAAGTGTTGATCTAGCCCGACTTGCTTCGCATTACGGAATTGAAATAGAGTTCTTTTATCTTTTTAATGAATCTCTTATTACTCGTGCAAGAAACTATTGTGTAGACGAATTTCTTCGTAATGAAAAGTTTACACATCTAATGTTCATTGACAGTGATATCGGATTTGATCCAAACGATGTTCTTGCATTGGCTGCTGTTGCAGATCCAGACAGTGATAAAGACATTGTATGTGGTCCTTATCCTAAGAAAACAATTTCTTGGGAGAAGATTAAACTTGCAGTAGATAAAGGTTATGCAGATGAAAATCCACAAAATCTTAACAAATATGTGGGTGATTATGTTTTCAACCCCGCTGCAGGACAAACTCAGATTGCTTTGAATGAACCAGTAGAAGTGCTTGAAGGTGGTACTGGATTTATGATGATTCAACGCAAAGCTTTTGAGAAATACGAGGCTGCGTACCCAGAGTTTAAGTACAAACCAGACCATGTTCGTACTGCTAACTTCGATGGCTCTCGTGAAATTATGGCTTACTTTGATTGTGTTATTGATGACAAAACAAAACGATATCTTTCAGAAGATTATATGTTTTGTCAATGGGCAAGAAAAGCAGGCATCAAAGTATGGATGTGTCCTTGGATGAAGACGCAACATATGGGTACTTACTTCTTCGGCGGTTCTCTTATTGATCTTGCAACAATTGGTGCAAGTGCAACAGCAGATCCTTCGCAGAAGATCAAACAGTAGTTGACAAGCTACTGAAAATATGATATAATGGTTGTTCGTTTATTAATGAGGTATATAAAATGAAAGTGTCTAATGAAATGTGTGATGTTTTGAAAAGTTTTTCTGGTATCAATCAATCGATTTGGGTAGATGAAGGCAATGTATTGCGTACTATTTCGCCGGCCAAAACAATTCTTGCGAAGGCTACCGTTGAAGAAGATTTCGACTCACCCTTTGGTATCTATGATTTGAATCAGTTTCTTGGTTGTTTATCTCTTGTTGAAAATGCAGAGATTGATTTGAAAGATACTTATATGCGAATTCATAATGATCGCAATAAAATTAAGTATGGTTATGTAGAAAAAGATATTATCACTACACCACCAGCAAAAGAAATGAAGCTTCCTAGTGAAGATGTATCATTTGTTCTTACAAATGATGTGATGCAAAAAGTAATGCAGTCATGTAATGTCATGCAGTTTCCAAATGTCGTTGTTGAAGTAAAAGACAATCAACTATCTCTTGTGGCTTGCGATGTAAAGAATCCTGGTGGCAATCGATTTGAAGCATTTGTGTGTGAACATGAGGGTGAATACTCGTTTACTTATCGTTCTGATAATCTAAAAGTAATGCCTTTTGATTACAATGTGAGTATTTCAGACAAGGGTATATCAATGTGGTCTTCTAGACCAGAAAAAGTGGAGTATTTTATCGCGCTGGAACGAGACTAATTAATTTAATTGGAGTTTATTATGACTGATGTGAATCAACTGTGGTGCGAACGATATCGCCCACGAACCATTGCCGAGTGCGTTCTTCCAACAGACCTTAAAAATACTTTTTCTGAATTCGTAAAATCAAACTATGTTCCAAACCTTCTTCTAAGTGGCGGTGCTGGTGTAGGTAAAACTACAGTAGCTCGCGCCATGTTAGAAGAATGTGATTTTGAATACATTGTTATTAACGGTTCTATGAATGGTAACATTGATACTTTGCGTACTGAGATTCGCGACTTTGCTTCTACTATGTCGTTCAGTGGTAATCGTAAGTATGTGATTCTTGATGAGGCTGATTATCTCAACCCACAATCTACTCAACCTGCGCTTCGCAATTTTATGGAAGAGTATTCAAAGAACTGTGGTTTTATTATGACCTGCAATTTCAAGAACCGTATCATTGAACCACTTCATTCTAGATGTTCTGTTGTTGACTTTAATTTGCGTGTTAAGGATAGACCAAAACTGGCGAAACAGTTTATGGCTCGTATACGAGACATTCTAGAAGAAAACAATGTAGAATATAAAGATGAAGTAATTGCCGAACTTATCATGAAACATTTTCCGGATTGGCGCCGTGTGTTGAATGAACTTCAACGATACTCAGCCACTGGTAGTGTGATTGATGCAGGTGTTCTTGCAAACCTAAGCGACGATAACTTTAAAGAGATCATTACTTTTCTAAAGAAAAAGAACTTTAAAGAAATGCGTAAGTGGGTTGGTAAGAATTCTGATGTAGAACCCTCGGTGATGTTTCGTAAACTCTATGATGCTTCATGTAATGTGTTGCAACCAGCAAGTGTACCAAGAATTGTTTTAATTCTTGCTGACTATGGATATAAAAGTGCATTTGTAGTCGACCAAGAAATTAATCTTGTGGCTTGTCTGACTGAGATTATGATGGAGTGTGAATTCAAATGAATCCGTTTGATTATGTAAACAGTATTAATAGTGGTAAAAATCTTCTAGAGGAAAGTGACAATAAAGAAGTGGTTGTAAAGGATTACAACCCCTTCATGGTCAATCGTGCATTGTCATATCACAATGATACGCTGATGTTGGCTAATGCCATGAATCAGTTCTCGCATCTGGATAAAGATTTACAATACTTGTTTTTTATAAATACAGTAAGACCTAAGAAGAGGTTCGCTAAGTGGGCTAAACCTGAAAAGAACGATGACTTGAACACAATCGTTGAATATTATGGTTATAGTTACGAAAAAGCAAAACAGGTACTAGATCTATTCAGTAATGAAGATTTAGATAGAATGAGAAAAAAATTAGAAAAAGGTGGTGTGAAATGAACTTCGACATAAATGATTTAATCGAAGTGGAAATCGGTGGAGACGACGATTTCCTAAAGATTAGAGAAACGCTTACACGTATCGGAATTGCATCTAAAAAGCAACAGGTAGTTGACGATGTAGAAAAAATGACACTGTATCAGAGTTGTCATATTCTCCACAAACGACAAAGATATTTTATTGTCCACTTCAAAGAACTGTTCGCTCTTGATGGTAAACCATTTAATATGACAGAAGATGATGTGGCTAGAAGAAATACTATCGCTCGTCTTCTTTCAGAATGGGGGCTCGTGAAGTTGGTAGATCCATCTCAGATAGAGGAGCATCAAGCTCCACTATCCAAGATTAAGGTTCTACCTCATAAAGAAAAGAATGATTGGCAGTTAGTTTCAAAATATAATATTGGTAAACGATACGTCAGTTCTTAATTCTTATTTCAGCGTGCCAAGGACCTAACCAGTGGATCCACGACTCGTGGTCCACTGCAATTTCATAGTACCTTCTCATATGTGATAGTTTGTGATAACTAGGGTAATATGGCTTATGTTTCGGTTTCTTTTTGTGCGCTGGTGTTCTACCATAATTGTGGTTGCATTTCTTACAGGAGCTCAGAATGTTGGTCCACTCAGTTGGACCTCCATCTGATGCAGGAACATAGTGATCGAATGTGACCACATCTTCATTCAATGGAATACCACAGTAGACGCACTCGTATCCATCCCGCAACAATAAATTTCTTTTATGTAAAGCTAGTTTTTCCGGTCTTCGATACATTTTCTTATATGCAATAACAGACGGTATTGCCACTCTATTTTCCACTTTCATCGTTTTAACGACGCGATCATAAGTATCCACAATCACGCAATTTTGTGAAAAGAAGTCTGACAGTGCATGTTCCACTGGAATGGCTTCTAATTTTAAAAGATTCTTAGGTTGGTAATCTGCGTTTAAAACAAGAGTTCTCAGACCAATCATTATATTTCTTCCTACGAAATGCGACAATACCTACAAGACCAAAGGCTGCAAGGATTGCAGTTTCGGGTGCTGATACATTCACAATATTTTCATTCTCTTCTATACTTTCTATTTCAGGATCATTTACATCAACGATTGTTTCGGTCTCACAATCTTCTGTTTGTTCATCGCAATAATCATTATCTTCTTCCGTAAAATCATTTACTATCACAACACGGCGAGGCACAGTTACTGGTATTGGATTAAATCCATAATAGTAACGAAACCCACCTCGTCGTTTTCTACTCGGCCGTTTAAATGATTTTTCTGGTTGTTCTATATATTCGTCAAAAACTGGAACACCTTTTGTGGTTTGTGGCCCAGCACCAGGCTCAGGAAGTAGATTTGGATCAAACGGTTCTTCATCGACACAACTCGTTGTAATAAGCACTTCTTCTGGTTCTACGAATTCATCATCACTATCGTCTACAATATAGGCATTAGGGTAATTATTTAAAACATTTTCCACAGCCCATACAGAATGTGGATGTTCTTTTATCAATAGATTATGGTATCCAAGTCCGGTATAATAACAGGTGCTTACAAGTTTTATAGGCAAAGATAGGACGCTAGAGCTCGCAATAAGCCATATGGTTCCAATAAATATTTTCGTTAAAATATTCATCTCATGATATGTTACATTTGTTTCTTTCTGCGAAACGCTAAAATACCTCCAAAACCTAATGCTGTAAGAATTGCAGTTTCGGGTGCTATAACAGACACATTATCATTTCTTACACCAAAAATATCAACATGGCTTACACCTCTAACATTTCTGGCATTAAAACCTTCTTCGACAAGTTCATCTAATAAATCCAAAGTACCAGATACAGGTATCAGTGTGTTTTCATCTAATGAGAAATAGTAGTGGGTAGGACCCGCTTTTACTCCAAAACCCGCAACACTCCAAGGCATAGTGCCAGTGACTGACCAATTAAATGAACGCTCGTTTTCATATCCTAAACTGACCGAAAGTCCAGAAATGAGAACTTCCTCATCGTTTGTAAGTCCGTTATCCAAAATCGCTTCTACATCCTGATTGAAAATGGCATCTACCATACTAAAATTGTGCGGGTCACCATTCAAAGAAAGATTTCGAGGAACGCTTCCTAAATAGTTATATCCACCCGAATATATCGGCAGAGCAGAAACAGCAGAGCTCACAAGAAACAATCCAATCATCACCGTTTTTGTTAAAAAATTCATTCTTGTCTCCTATTATTGCGTCTTATCTAATACTATTTATAAGAGGAGTCGTAAGTCACTGATTTCATTGAAGATTCTCTTAGACGCTCTTATATCTCTTAAAAAAATTAAAAAAAGTTTCAAAAAGGGGTTGACAAGTGGCTCCGGATGTGATACAATGGATCCATGTTCTGAAAATTAATCGCAAAAAAGTTTTAAAAAAGGGTTGACAAACGATATTAAATGTGATATAATGGATGGACACTAGGAAATGCTACTCGATAATCAGAGGATGCTAGTAAATAACGGCCATGTGGTGGAATTGGTATACACAACAGGCTTAAAACCTGTGGCCCTCGGGCTTGCCGGTTCGAATCCGGCCATGGCTACCAAATTTTTTTGAATGTAAGAGGTAATATATTATGAGTCATGAAGTTGAAACGATGGCATACGCCGGTGAAGTTCCTTGGCACGGTCTTGGTGTCCGTGTTCCAAACGACCTTTCACCTGAGCAAATGCTTGAGAAAGCTGGTCTTAACTGGGAAGTGGAGAAAAAACCATTGTATTTCTTCGGTCAAGAAGATGATACGGTTTATCACGCTCCTGGTAAACAGGCTCTTATCCGTACTTCAGATAACACCGTGCTTGACATGGTTGGTGAAGAATGGAATCCACTACAAAATGTAGAGGCTTTCGAGTTCTTCGACGACTTTGTAAAGTCTGGTGATATGGAAATGCACACTGCTGGTTCTCTTATGGACGGCCGTCGTGTATGGGCACTCGCAAAGGTCAACGATGCCTTTGAAGTCTTCAAGGAAGATGTAATCGAACAGTATTTGCTGTTCTCAAATCCGCACACTTATGGTATGACCATTGATGTTCGGATGACTCCTATTCGTGTTGTTTGTAATAACACGCTGACGCTTTCGCTAAACAGCGAATCGAATCGTATGGTGAAAGTCAATCACCGCCGCGCATTTGATGCTGAGTTGGTGAAAGAAACGCTTGGTGTTGCGAAAGAAAAACTTGACACCTACAAAGAAGCTGCAAAGTTTCTTGGTTCT
>Ga0213864_10001571_pt1 | contig 10215 bp, 9 predicted proteins | sample PICome_5_FD_160078 | JGI IMG/M metagenome (GOLD analysis project Ga0213864, IMG submission 160078) | Coastal seawater microbial communities near Pivers Island, North Carolina, United States - PICO247 | ecosystem: Environmental > Aquatic > Marine > Coastal | place: USA: North Carolina | collected... | reverse complement strand
CCAAGCTGAGCTTGTTTGTAGGTATTTGTATTTCGATATCCATTAAAAATAGTGATTCCAGAACTGAGCCCCATTCCACCTCCAAAGAATGAAGTAGCAACCCTGTTCTGAGATACAGGATCGAAACCAGAACCGAAGTTTACGCTTCCATTGGTGTTTCCATTTAAGTTCGGAAGAAAATTACCTTTCGCAATTTCAACGCCTTCCTTAGCGATTTCAACACTCAATTTATTTTGTTCAATGGTGATATTTTTCTCTAATGCATGATCAACACATTCTTTTAAAGTCCATTGTTTTTGAGAAAAAGCAACTGATGTACATAAAATAGTTGCTAGGAATAATATCTTACTTTTTAACATATGTGGTTAGTTTATGAGGTCCTCTCATTTTCTTCAACGGTAATATGACGACCAAAAGTAAAATATGTTACAGGATAAGGCTATTATCGAAATGTTAATTTTTTTGAACCTGACGATAGCGATATATCGCATAAATTAAAAAGCCAACAAGCAAGTACGGAAAGACCATTAAATAGGTGATTCCGTTGTTCACACCTTCTGCCATGGTCTCATTTCCGTTTTCAATTACGGCCTTACACATAGCACATTGGGCATCTGCAGAAGAAACGGTAAAAATCAGCGATATAAGAATAAAAACCTTACGCATAGTAGGGCGAAATCATGAGGTACACAACTACACCAGTTACCGCTACGTATAACCAGATTGGGAAAGTAATTTTAGCAATTTTCTTATGCTTATCGAACTCCTCCAATTTTGCCCACATATACGTTGTCAACACCAATGGAATCACTGCAATAGAGAGTAGAATATGCGAGATTAAAATAAAGTAGTATAGGTATGAAATCAATCCTTCACCTCCGAACTTCGTTGAATCTGAAGTCATATGGTAGGCGATGTACATCAGCAAAAACGCTAACGAACAAACAATTGCAAACGTATTTAATTTTTCATGTAACTTTCGATTTCCATTTTTAATCGCCATAACTGCACCTATCAAAAGTACAGCTGTAAGTCCGTTAATTGTGGCATAAATCGGTGGTAAAAATGTCAATGGTTTGACATCAATACCCATCCTTTTTAGATTAATCCCAAATAATGCTGCTACGGCTACTGGAATAATAACTGAAGTGATTGTAATTAACTTCTTGTACTTTTTTGCTTCTACTGAATTACTCATTTAATAATAATTTGATATCCTCTTTTAATTCTTCTATTTGATGCTTGAACGTTTGTTCATTCAATGCTCTGTAATACATAATCGGATTTCCATAATCATCTTTCCGTGATCGGATGAATCCATTTTTATCGATTAACGCAAATAGACCGGAGTGCTCAAATCCGCCGTGTTCTTCTTCTCCTTTTCCAGCATACAATTTAAACCCTTGGTTGGAAAGGGCGTATACTACTTCTTCTGACTTCCCTGTTAGCAAATGCCAGTTTTTATGTGTGATTCCATTATTTTCAGCATACAATTTCAAAACCTCTGGAGAATCAATTTGTGGAGTGATTGATATGGATGCTATTCCGAAATTATCTTCATCTTTAAAATCAGCCTGAATATCAAGCATCTTCTCGTTCATTTTCGGACAAATAGTTGGACAAGTAGAAAAGAAAAATTCAACAACATATACCTTGTCCTTGAATGTCTCATTAGTAATGGTGTTTCCAAATTGATTGACAAATTCAAAAGCAGGAACTTTAGAGAAGGTATATAAATCTGCTTTTTTTAAGTCGTTTTTTTCTATTTTATTAAGCCTGGAATCATCGATGAGTTTATCATTACGCAATCGATCATCTAAATTCCGTACCACATAAATTCCGAAGAGAAGAACGATGAATACAATACCGGAGTATGAATATTTTTTCTTCATTTAGATTTCTCTTTTCGCATTATTCTTTTTCAAGGCGAGACGGTATTCTGCAAGCACGATTTTTACATCGTCTTTCATTTTATTGTTGAGTTCAGCAACGGAGTTCATGTTATAACCAAACAACTTCCCATCTTCCATATCCTTATCCTCTAAACGACCTCTTAGATTTAATTCCTTATCAATGATAAAAGCCAACTGACTTCCGAAATTTTCAAGATCTTGACTTACTCCCATACTCGTGTAAAAAATACTTATTTCTTCTGATGAAGCCGGAATAAATTTCCAACCCACCATATCTGTAAATACAGTAAGATCTTCCTTAATGGCTTGAATATCTTTCTCTATTTCCTTTGGGTAAACTGCAATCATTTGAAAATCTTTAAATCCGTAAAATGGCTTGTAAATCTTCTGATTGATATTAAACAATCTCCCCTTTGCAGTTTTGGCATCAAACCCTGTAAAGCAAATGATGCTTATTTTTTGGTTTAAGGTAATATCGTCTGCATTTTCTAACGTCGAAATATTTGATACCTTCTCTTTGACAACAGGTAACTTCGCGAAATTATTTATTCCTGTAGAAAGTAAAATATACAGGATTAGAGGCAGGATAAACAAGCTAAATAAAACGACTCTTTTCTTTGTGATAAATGCCATAACTTAAAAGTGCAAAGATACGAATAGGGCAAAAAAAAAGGTGATTAAAATCACCTTTATATTTTTTATTACCATCTAATTAACGGAGCGAGTGTTTCATTTAGATACTCACCTTCAATTAATAAGAGGGTTACTAAATAACAAATTAAGAATACTGCAGTCCAAACTACAGCTCTTCTAAACCACTTCTTCTCACCTTCCATATGCATAAAAGTCCAAGTGATATAGTATGCCTTAAATAAGGTCAAAATGATGAAGATCCAGTTCAAAGGACTAGTTCCTAAGAAATTTGTTAAGTATAATGAATCTGGTTTTACGATACCTAATCCAACTTCAACGATAGTAACAATGGATAATAATCCGAATACCATCCATATTCTTTTAACATTTGATTCGTGTGCGTGTCCCATAATTTATAGAATGTGTTTTTTAAACGAGATAGAAAAATGTAAATACAAATACCCAAACTAGATCGACAAAGTGCCAATATAAACCAACTTTCTCAACCATTTCATAGTGACCTCTTCTTTCATATGTTCCTAAAATCACATTGAAGAAGATGATGATGTTGATTACGATTCCGGAGAACACGTGGAAACCGTGGAAACCTGTGATGAAGAAGAAGAAATCTGCAAATATTGTATTTCCGTATTCATTCACTTTTAAGTTCGCTCCTTCCACAACTAATTTCCCTTTTGCTAATTCGGCAGCTCCTTGATCCTTTGATAAAACAGTCTTTTCTCTTGTATCTAGATTGATTAATTCAGTACGAATTAAAATGTTTGGATTGGCAGCATAAGACGCTTGAATTTGCGCTACAGAATAGGTAGGTAATGTTTCACCCGTCTCGAACCACAATCCATTTTTTCTGGTGTGTTCAACTCGATTGTCCATACGGTCACCCGTAACGAAATCTGCCAAGGCTATTTGTTTTCCTTCTGTATTTACAAACTGTAATATTTTTCCGTCAGTCGTTTTAACTGCCCCGTATGTACCTTTGATGAACGTATTCCACTCCCAAGCCTGAGATCCAACAAAGATTAAACCACCAACTATGGTTGCAAATAAATACCAAGTCACTTTTGATTTCTGCATTTTATGACCAGCATCAACGGCTAACACCATAGTTACCGATGAAAAAATCAAAACGAATGTCATAAATGCCACGTAATACATTGGAAATTCACCATGTATAAATGGTACGTGAGTAAACACCTCATCTGCAATCGGCCAAGAATCAATAAACTTAAATCTTGTTAATCCATAAGCAGCTAAGAATCCTGAAAAGGTTAACGCATCCGAAAGGATGAAAAACCACATCATCATTTTACCATAACTCACGCTGAATGGTCTTGTACCACCACCCCAGGTCTCTTTTTTGTTTGAAGAAATAGCAATATTTGCGTCCATAAAAACTTATCTAATTGAAAAAAAAATTCGGCTAAAATTAATCAAATTATATTACTTGATGAAATAGAAAAATAAAAATAGATATATCCATAAAATATCCACAAAATGCCAGAAAATAGCACCTAATTCAAAGCCTAAGAAATCATTAGATGTATACTTTTTCTGAATTTGTTTTACCAATAACGCGAGCAAGACAATTATGCCCGCCAATAAGTGCAAAACGTGCATAAAAGTAATACCAATAATGAAGGAAGTTGACACTGTACTTTCTGGTCCAGTAAAATACAATCCAATACTTTTCAATTCATTAAATCCAACATATTGAAACCATACAAACCCTAATCCAAGCAACAAAGTAACGGCTGTTAATACCAATGATGGCTCAAGTTTATTTTGTTTCATTAAGCGTTTTGCAATGATCAAGGTTATACTGCTTAAAACGATAACTATCGTACTGGTGTAAAACGCGTCTGGTAAATCAAATGATACCCAGTCTTCACGCTTCATGCTGATTACATAGGCACTTGTTAAACCCGCAAAGAACATTATCATACTGATAATAGAAACCCATAACATCGGCTTCGCTGTTTTGCGTTTTGCTACTTGCAATTCTTGCTGTAAAGTTTTTTCTTCTTGCATTAGTGTAAAAATTTATCAACTACATATATCACTTGAACTAACGTTATATACAATACGCTAGACAACATTAATTTTCTTGCATCTTTGTTAGCTTCTGATTTGTACAATTCAATGGCATGGAACATCATCACAAATCCGAGAATAGCAATGACAACCGCAGTGGCTGGCAAAATATAAAAATCGCCAGTTAATCGAAGTACTGGAGCAACAGAAACTAGAATCATAATTACCGTATAAAAAATAATCTGCTTCACCGCTGCCTTATTCTTTTCGAGCATTGGCAGCATTTTAAATCCAACTTTTTTGTATTCTTCATCTTGCAGCCAACCGATAGACCAAAAATGAGGGAATTGCCAAAAGAACTGAATCATAAATAAAAATCCTGGTTCAATCCCAAAATTATTAGTAGCAGCAACCCAACCCAACATAAATGGAATCGCTCCTGGAATTGCTCCTACAAATACTGCTAATGGAGTCACCGGCTTTAACGGAGTGTAAACCGATGTGTATAAGAAAATTGAAATGGCTCCAAATAATGCTGTTTTCTGATTTATTGAATACAAAATTGATAAACCTGCAACGGTTAAGAGTACAGCAATAATTAACGCCATTGTCGAAGACATTCGCCCTGTTGGAAGTGGTCTGTTCTGGGTCCTTTTCATGACAGCATCAGCTTCTTTTTCGATTACTTGATTGAATGCATTTGACGCACCCACCATAAAATAACCACCAACAGCTAATAGAAATAACGTACTGTAGTCTACTGTTTCGGCACCCAGCAAATATCCGGCTATCGAAGAAAACACAACGCTTATTGACAGACCCACTTTGGTAAGTTGCTTTAAGTCTGAAATTAAAGTTGTTACGAGCATCTTTTTACTTGAAACGGTTGTGTAATTCATGCCACTTCTTTGGGCTGCAAAGATATTTCATAAAATTGAATTTAGCCCAATGTTTGACATGAAATTAAAATAAAAAAACCCGCTCAAAAAGAGCGGGAAAATTGCTATGAAAAAGAAAAATGTGATTAAAATCACGTTGTAAAGATATTTTTATTTTTGAATATTTAGAATAATTTAAAATAAGTTTTATCAATGAAACTATTTAATGTGAATTTTTAATTTTCAAGATGTCTTTTACTAAAAGTTAACACGCTTGATTCACTCTAATTTACTTCGCAAATTTTGCTAATGCATTTTTAGTAAATTCAGAAAGCACTAACTTCCCTGTAATCTTGGCACGATCTAACAACAATTGATCCCAATTTTCTGTATCCTCCCAGAGTATCTTTTTTAATTTTGACAAGGCATCCGGATTGTAACTTGCTAACTTATTGCTCAAGTTATCTACTTCATCATCCAACTCAGAAATGGATTCAAACACTCGAGCATACAATCCCTTTTCCTTTGCCCAGTATGCATTTTTCCATGAAGTTGCATCGATGGTCAATTCAGAAAAAGCAGCTAAACCGACCTTTCGTTGTACCGCCGGAGCAATTACGTAAGGTCCAATTCCAATGGCTAATTCAGATAATTTCACAGATGCGGCCTCGGTAGCTAAGGCATAATCACAGGCAGAAACCAAGCCTACTCCACCACCAACAGCTTTACCCTGAATTCGTCCAATGATAATTTTTCCACAAGAACGCATTGCGTTGATCACGTTGGCAAATCCAGAAAAGAATTGGATTCCGTCTTCATAATTATCAATGGCAATTAATTCGTTGAATGATGCACCCGCACAAAAGGCTCTTTCACCTTCTGATTTTAAAACAATAACAGAAACCTCATGATTCGTCTCCAATGATTTCAACTCATTGGTTAATCGATCTAATAACGCACTCGGAAAAGAATTACTTGCAGGATGACCGAACTCAACCGTAGCAATTTTACCTTGGATAGAAGTGTATAAACTTCCGTTTTCTCTCGAAGTTCCCATACTTGTGTTTTCTCAAAAATAAGATTTTTTTAAAGAAAACTTAGCCTACAATATTTACAATTTTACCCGGCACCACAATTACTTTTTTCGGAGTTCTTCCTTGTAATTGTGTCTGAGTTTTTTCGTGTTCCATTACTGCGGATTCGATTTCGTCCTTTGATAAATCAAGCGATAATTCTAACGTGAATCTCATTTTCCCGTTAAAGGAAATTGGATAATTCTTAGTACTCTCCACCAAATGTTTTTGTTCGAACACCGGAAAGGCAACGGTCGATATTGACTCCTCATGACCCAATGTACTCCAAAGCTCTTCGGCAATATGTGGCGCATACGGAGAAATCAATACTAAAAGTGGTTCTAAAATTTCGCGCTTATTACACTTTTGAGCAGTTAACTCATTTACGGCAATCATAAATGTTGATACCGAAGTATTGAAACTGAAATTCTCAATATCTTCTTCAACTTTCTTTATGGTTTTGTGTAAAGTCTTTAATTCATCTTTGGTAGGCTCCCCATCAGAAATAGCTAATTCATCTCCCGAGTAGAACAACTTCCATAATTTCTTTAAGAAGGAATAAACACCTGAAATTCCTGAAGTTTTCCAGGGCTTAGACTGCTCTAATGGCCCTAAGAACATTTCAAATAAACGCAATGCATCAGCCCCATATTCATCACAAATATCATCTGGATTTACTACATTATATTTGGATTTTGACATTTTTTCTACCTCGCGAGACACTTTAAAGGTACCATCATCCTCAGTGATGAATTCTGCATTTTCAAATTCTGGTCTCCATTGTTTGAAGCCTTCGATATCTAATTCATCCGAAGCATTCACTAACGAAACATCCGCGTGAATTGGCTGCACCTTTTGACCTTCAATTTTTCCAGCCGATAAAATCGTATTTTCCCCTTCCAATCTGCAAACAAAAGCTGAGGTTCCTAAGATCATCCCTTGGTTGATCAACTTTTTCGCAAATTCATCCACAGGTACAAAGTCTCTATCGAACATGAATTTTTGCCAGAATCTCGCATATAATAAATGTCCGGTTGCATGTTCTGATCCGCCGATATACAAATCAACTTGCTTCCAGTAATTAATTTTATCCTTTGCGAAAATTTCTTCAGAATTTCTAGGATCCATGTATCGATTAAAATATTGGGAACTTCCCGCCCAACCTGGCATGGTATTCAATTCTAATGGAAATACAGTTTTGTGATCGATTAAATTATTCGATACCACTTTATTCGTTTCTACATTCCAGGCCCATACATCAGCATTTCCTAATGGAGGTCTTCCATCTTCGGTCGGAAGGTATTTTTCAACTTCAGGAAGCTCGATTGGCAAATGGGCTGCATCAATCATATGCGGCAATCCATTTTTGTAATACACTGGGAAAGGTTCACCCCAATAACGTTGACGACTAAAAACAGCATCCCTTAATCGATAGTTGATTTTTCCATATCCAATTCCGCGTTCCTCTAATTCGTAAATCACGCGTTTCATTGCCTTCTTGTAGGACAACCCATTTAAGAAGTCAGAATTAGTAATGATGGTTTTCTCTTTATCAGCAAAAGCCTCTTCAGAAATATCCGCTCCTTCGAAAATATTTGGAATCGCGATTCCGAAATGGTTCGCAAAATCATAATCACGTTGGTCACCGCAAGGAACTGCCATTACGGCACCTGTTCCATAGCTTGCTAATACATAATCCCCAATCCATATTTCAACTTTATCTCCCGTAAATGGATGAATCGCATAAGCACCAGTAAAGGCACCTGAAATTGTTTTCACATCTGCCATTCGTTCACGCTCAGATCGTTTTGCCGTTGCCTCAACGTAGGCCTCAACCGTAGCTTTCTGATTTGCGGTAGTGATTTTGGCTACCAATTCATGTTCTGGTGCAAGGGTCATAAAGCTCACCCCAAAAATCGTATCTGGTCGTGTCGTAAACACATCTATTTTTTCTCCTTCGTGACCATCAACCTGAAATGAAACCATGGCTCCCTGACTTCTACCAATCCAGTTGGTTTGAGAATCTTTCAATGGTTGTGGCCAATCGATTGTATTTAATCCATCTAACAAACGCTGTGCATAGGCAGAAATTCGCATCGACCATTGGGTCATTTTTTTTCGAACCACAGGATGACCACCTCTTTCTGATACGCCGTTAACAATTTCATCATTGGCTAAAACGGTTCCCAAAGCAGGACACCAGTTTACCTCAGTATCCGAAAGAAAAGTTAATCGATAATGCAATAAAATTTCTTGCCGTTTCTCAGCTGAATAGCTATTCCATTCATCAGCAGAAAAATCAATTACCTGATCATCACAGGCTGCCTTCACACCTTCAGTTCCATTAGCTTCAAACTTCTGAATTAAGGTATCAATGGCTTCTGCTTTATCCGAATGCTTATTGTACCATGAATTAAACAGTTGAATGAAAATCCATTGGGTCCACTTGTAATACTCCGGATTCGAAGTTCTTACTTCTCTAGTCCAATCAAACGAAAATCCAATTTGATCTAATTGTCTGCGGTAGGTTTTAATATTGGCCTCAGTCGTTTTTGCCGGATGCTGACCCGTTTGAATGGCATATTGCTCAGCAGGCAATCCGAAGGAATCATACCCTTGTGGATGCAAGACATTAAATCCTTTATGTCTTTTATATCTCGCGTAGATATCCGATGCAATATATCCTAATGGATGCCCAACATGAAGTCCGGCTCCAGAGGGATAAGGGAACATATCCAACACATAATATTTAGGTTTATCGAAATCGTCCTTCGCCTGAAAGGTTTGATGATCTGCCCAATACTTTTGCCATTTCTTTTCTATTTCCCGATGATTGTATTGCATCTTATCTAAGTTTTGAGACTGCAAATTTACATTTAATCTATAAAAAATAAGGCTCGAGAGTCGATTAATTCTGCTGCGATAACCCAATGATTTTAATGGATATTTAACATTAATCAAAAGGAGTACTCATATCATTTTGTAAATTGCATATTCAATTTTTTATCTATGAAAAAAATCTTTTTTGTACTCGTTGCTATTGCCTTTTTAGCTTGTAATACTTCTGAGAGAAACTCAACGGACTTAAGCATTAATTACCAAAAAATAGAATTAGAAAACGGACTCGACGTGGTATTTCATGTCGACCGATCTGATCCGGTTGTCGCAGTAGAACTTATGGTTCATGTAGGTTCGGCCCGAGAGATTGAAGGACGGACTGGATTTGCTCATTTGTTTGAACATTTACTATTCTTAGAATCTGAAAATTTAGGAAAGGGTGGACTGGATAAGATGAGTGCACGAATTGGTGGTTCTGGGGCAAATGGTTCTACCTCTCGAGATCGCACGAACTATTTACAAACTGTACCTAAGGATGCGCTTGAAAAAATGATTTGGGCTGAGGCCGATAAGTTAGGTTGGTTTATCAATACAGTAACAAATCCTGTTTTGGCTAAGGAAAAACAAGTTGTAAAAAACGAAAAAAGACAAGGTGTTGATAATCGTCCTTACGGACATAATCAATATGTAATCGGAAAGAATTTATATCCGAAAGATCATCCATACAATTGGCAGGTAATCGGTTCATTGGAAGATTTACAGAATGCAACGTTGGAGGATGTAAAAACCTTTTTTAAAAAATGGTATGTACCCAACAATGCAACCTTA
>Ga0213864_10001569_pt1 | contig 10223 bp, 13 predicted proteins | sample PICome_5_FD_160078 | JGI IMG/M metagenome (GOLD analysis project Ga0213864, IMG submission 160078) | Coastal seawater microbial communities near Pivers Island, North Carolina, United States - PICO247 | ecosystem: Environmental > Aquatic > Marine > Coastal | place: USA: North Carolina... | reverse complement strand
CAACACCTGTGACATCCAACTCAACGGTAGCCAAGAAGCTTGTTGTTCCCACCGAACCTGTCGCTTCGTTGCCTGTTGGTAGAATGATTGCCTGACCGCTAACTGTCTCGTCGCCAACACTACCAGTAAGACCAAAGCCGGTTACTGCTTGGATGATACGAACACCCGCCTCTGCCGTCCCCAGCTCCGCTGTGCCTGCATTGCCGCTAACATCAAAGCTGACGGTTATTTCAATCGTCTCGTCGCCAAGGGCTGTTGTGCCCTCAATACCAGAAATGCCTAAAATTTGGTCAGTTTGTATTGCCTCGTCGCCAAGCCCGGAAGTGCCTGCCAAACCAGTTACACTTTGCAATGCGGCTGCAGTGACTGTTTCGTCGCCAAGCCCCGTTGTTCCGGATACACCGGTCAAAGTAAGTTGCGCTTTACCGACTACAACTTCGTCGCCTACGTTCAAAGACGCCAAAAGGTTTGAGTTGGTCAGCGTAAAGTTAGCGTTCGTGATAAACGCAGGCGTCCCCGTTTGTCCCGCCGCTTGAAGGCCGGAAATGCTTACCAGTGCATTTGGCGATACACCAAGAGCCGATATTGAGCTGGCTGAGATCGCAGAAAACGAGGGCATGACAAACTCCTAGAACATCCCGCCCATAGAAAAGAACAAGGCAATTTCTTCAAAGGCTACTTTGTATTCGTAGTATAACGAACAAGCCATGAGAGACAAAACGCCAATTCCTGTAGCGACTAACGCTAGTTCCACTGAGAGTTTTTTTCGCATAAGTAAATCCATTTTTTCATAGGTTTGATTTTCAGCTCACGACGAACGTCTTTGATTTGCTGATGCAGACGGGTCTCAAACGGATACATCCTAAAGTTGACACCACGTTGGCGTCGATACACTGAAGCATAACCACGCAGCACTGCCCACGCATCTTTCGGCTGTTCTTTTAGAACACGCAGAAGCCCAAAGAAAGCTACGGCACCATACCCAGTCGCACCACCTTGCCAGTAATGTGTCGCTAGTGTCGCTCCCTCACCGAAACGAGAAGCTCTTGTGTATTCAAAAAGAACGTGAATCAAATCGTGTATTGTTTTTTCGCGCTGCTCGAAAGCTTTTTCCAATTCATTTGTGGCTTCGAAACCTGCTTCTTCGGTCGAAGACAAAAACGCGGCATAATCAAGCTCCTCACTTGACATAAAATCGAAGTAAGCTTTGCCGAGACTGCCTTCGGGACATTTTTTCAAACGCTCCATGTCTTGTAATATATCGGGCAGTTTCTCACTGCGGCGTAAAAGACTTGCAAACTCCGCGTCCTTCAATGCTTTTGCGCGCGTTTTCTCATACCGCTTAGAACCCAACAGATTAACCACTCGAAACAAATGGGTTGGTTTGTCTTTTTGTTCCACATGCTTGATGTGCCGGAACTCTCTCCACGCGCTGATAACTCTAATCACGACTCAACCTCACAACTTTGCAGTCTTCCGACGCAGAAACAGTGATGGATGAAGAGGTGATTTTATAGAACTGGTGTTTATTGAGCTGCGTTCCGTCTTTGGTCACAGGTTTTGTAAAGAACACATATGTGTTTGTGTTCGTCTTGTCGATGACGGCGGTTGTGTTAGCAGGAATGTCTCGGTAGCGCACTGTCCATTCTTCTGGCTCACCATCAATTCGTAAAAAACAAGCCAGTGTTGAGCCTTGATCAAACGTCATTCTCGCGCCAGAGCTTTTGGGGCCATACAGGCACGGAAGGCGAGACCATGTTAAAGTCCCATACTCTACCGTGTATAACATGGTCATTGTATCCGCGTCAGCGTCGTAAGTGTATGTCGCACCTGTTAGATCAACGGCACCGTCGTCATTTGACTGAGTCCAAGCCAAAAAATTTGCTCTTTGTTGAGCGTTGCACATACCATTCAAAGTATACACAATAGCTAGGGAACCTTCTGTGAGCAGATAATTTTCTCCAGAACGATACAAACCGTCAATAGTTGAATGCCCAACGTACTGTTCCCGGTTGTGCGGCACTTCTTCTAAGGTTGTTCTGCCCATATAGCTGTTTGCTGCAAGATTTTCAGCAATAGCAAGCCGAAGTTTATCATCAACTTCAGCGTGACTTGTAAAAGCAAAGTTTATTTCTACACTCATAGTTCCACCGATGTTTCATTTAAGCCAAATTTCAGGGCGGACCTGTCTTGAGACAACGTGTCAATCCCCGAGTGAATTTGTTTTGCCTGTGTTATTGCTTCTTCTTGTGTCGCAGGCCATGGATCAAGATACACCGTTATTGCAACTCCGTTCGGGTCGCCAAAAGTTATGGTCTGCGCTGTTGCATCCATTGAGTGAAAACTAAGTGCCATTTGCTAAATTCCTCAAACCGTTCACACGACCAAGTCCATCTCTGAATTTGGCCCATCTCTTACGTGTTTTGTCACTATACTCTAATACGCGTTCCTTGTCTTTAGTGTCAAGGCCATTGGAATACTTCTCCAGATGATCGAAGCAGTAGGCCATTGTTTCTGTTACAGAAACCTTGTCTGCCTCCAAACACGGAACGTAATTTAGAACGTATGCAGGAAGACCCAAAACCCCATAATACAAGCACTGTTGAATCTGCAAAGCATCCTTGACCAGCTCGTCCGTCTTATGGTTCATAAAACGCGGCATGGTCAGCTTCTTTGTCAGGTTAGGCAACACCCCGGTGTCCTTATCGGGAATCCTGCGCCAAAGCTTTGGGTTAATAAAATGCACAGAGAGGTCAACATTCCCCGCTGTTGTTGGTGATTTTACAAGCTTATACGTTTCTTCAACTCGTTCATGCTGAAAAAACACTCCAATCTCACTGACACAGATTGGATATTCAAGCATTTTGTTTGTGGGCAACTTGCTCCAGTCTCCACGAAAAACAACACCAGACCCCAACACAAGAGAAGGCTCATTTGTGGCATTCAAGCCTGCAGGAATGAAACCGTTATCCAAAGACACCTGTTTGATTACAGCGTCCGAGTCATGTGTTTTTATACTGTCTACGGTTAGAGCAGACAGCGAGTTTGTTTCGACAACGACGTAATTAGCCACTGTAGTGCCTCAGTCCCTCAAAAAACAGATTGACGTTTCGCTCGGGATCTTCTGCATGAACGGAGATTAAACCGTTGCTCTGGTCACTTAGAAGCGATCGAAGATACGCCCTACTAGGTCTCTTGTCTTTTATTTGCTGGATCGCTGAGTATATTGACGCGTATGTTCGTGGTTTTTTTACTTCACGGCATTCGTCAAAAATAAACACTGACTTTCTTTTTGCCAGCCCGATCAAGCCCATTTCGCTGTTGCTGAAGCTGCCCACGATTGATGCCTCGTTCAATAACTGATGTCCTGACAACTTGGCCGCTAATATGTTTTCTTCCCCAAACTCTTTTTTCAGCATGGCCTGTAGCGGCTGCGCGGTTATTGGGTGCATCTTCAACTTAGCACCCTGATCAACTGCGTTATGTAGTTTTTTCTTTGAGACGACTTCGTTGAAGATGTTTGTTCCCGGCAGAAATACAACAAACTCATGTGTCTTTTCGCTTTTGTCTTTCCGCAGGCGATACTTGTCCGACGTACTTTCAGCCAAATGATGAAGTATCTTGTCGCCTTCTTCTGTCCGCTTGTGCAGAATTGACCGCTCCATTATGGCGAAGTTAAACTTCTTATCGGCTGGGCGGAGGTAAATAAACTGGTTGGCTATGTCCGTGTAGCAATAACCGTAAATATGATTTGGGTCGGACATATCATACCATAAGTCATATTCAATCTTTACGTCTTTGGGAAAATACGAGCAAATCTCTCGCAAATCCTCATTCTGAGAGGTGCGTAAGTGCGGACCTGATTTGAAAAAGTGAGCAGCCGGATTACCCAACTCCTCCTTAACGGACATTTTTCGGAGAACCATTTATTTGCTGTCCTCGATTGCTTCAAGCCGCTCCTCAAAATCTTTGAGACTTTCAAGAATGATTTCAATCGTGGTTTCAAGTTTGTGCTCAAGATGCTTCAGATCTTCTCTGCTTAGCTCTCCGTCCATTGCGTTCCATCCCAATAGCGTATGTTGTGGGCATCCCCAGAGGCAACCTCTGTCTCTGCGCCTGTTGATGTCAGACGTTCGAACACAACCGTTGCTGTGTTGAACGCCGTGGTTGTTGAGTTGCTTGTGCTGCTCAACGTATCAAATGTAGTTGTTGTGCTTTGACTTGTCGAGCGTGACGTGTCTCCAATGTCCGTGCTGAACGTCGTAGTCGTGTTGAATGTTGTAGTTGTGCTCTTATCAGTGTTACTGAAAGTATCCGTCACTCGACTGGTGTCAAACGTCGTAGTCGTGCTCCTCGATGTATTACTGAAAGTATCCGTCGTTCGACTGGTGTTAAACGTCGTAGTCGTGCTCCTCGATGTATTACTGAAAGTATCCGTCGTTCGACTTGTCGCTGTGGATCTTTGAGTACTTCGACTTGTGGTTCTAAACGTGTCAGTAACCCGACTAGTGCTAAACACTGTTGTTGTGTTCCTAGAGGTGTTACTGAAAGTATCCGTCGTCCGATTGGTGCCGAAGGTTGTTGTCGTGGTTTTTGACGTGGTTCTAAACGTGTCGGTAGTTCGGCTTGTCGTTGTCGTGCGTGACGTATTCCGAGACGTGCTTCCGTATGTACGACGCCTCACTTGCCAATAACCATATGAAATTTTATCGTTAACTTCAGTGAAAGACGCACTGCTTGGACGATTATATTGGAACCCGCCAACTACTACTGTTGAACTAGAACCCGGGGGACTAAGTATATTAGCACCGGCCCACACAATACTACCAGTAGAATTGGTGTTGCCGCCAGCGTGTCTCCAATAATAATCGGTTCCGCTTTGGTTTGGAGAATTGAGCTGGTAGCTGCTGTAACTACCAATAGTTGTGTAGCTGGTGCTGTAACTCGTTGTCGTGCCAAAGGACGTTGTTGTGTCACCAATGTCCGTAGAAAAGGATGTGGTCGTATTTCTGCTTGTATTAAACGAAGTTACAAAATCACCAATATCAGTAGAGAATGTTGTCAGTGTGATCTTACTTGTATTGAAGGTGGTCGTCGTATCGCCAATATCAGTAGCATAAGACGTGCTGAAGGTCGTCGTTGTATTGAACGTAGTAGTCGTGTCACCAATGTCCGTAGAAAACGTGGTGGTTGTGGCTTTACTGGTTGAAAACGTCGTAGCCGTATCACCAATGTCCGTAGAGAACGTGGTGGTTGTAGCATTACTCGTCGAAAATGTTGTACTCGTGTCACCAATATCTGTAGCAAAGGTGGTGGTCGTAGCTCTACTGGTTGCAGTAGCTCGAGTGGTATTCGAGAAAGTGTCAAACGCAGTGGTAAATGTTGTCGTCGTGTTGCTACTGGTCGAGTAATTAGTATTAAACGTAGTTGTAGTAGCGCGACTGGTTTGAGTGTTTCGACTCGTTTGATAGATAGCATTCCACGCTGTCGCCAAAGTGCCGTTGTTATTCACAACAACGTAATTGACCATACGGATGGTGCCGCCGCTGGCTTTTACAAAGATTCTTTCTGGCTCTTTTATCGTGCCGTTGTCATTTACGTAGATGCCTGTCATTGCAAGCTCCTACGCTACAACATACCAGACGTATCCATCGGGCTTGCCCGTCGCATCTGTCGGAGTGGTAGTTGTTACCTCAGACCGGTCATTCGTAAAATCAGACAAGCTGAAGTTCGCCGTTGTCAAAGTCGCGGTAATTGATGCGTTCGCGCTACCGTTGAACGATGCAGAGCCGGTTACGTCGCCTGTCAAAGCGATGTTTCGACTAGTAGCAAGTGTAGTTGCAGTGTTGGCGTTGCCGGTGGTGTCCTGACTACCAGACGTATTTACACCCGGCAGATTTATGTTACCTGTGCCGTCGAAAGAGACACCGCCGATTGTTCGGGCTGTTTCTAGAGCTGTCGCGGTGGCAGCGTTACCACTAGTATCAACCGTGCCTGCAGTGTTCACACCGGGCAAATTAATGTTAGCTGTGCCGTTAAAACTGACGCCACCAATGGTTCGAGCCGTCTCCAACGCAGTAGCTGTTGCAGCATTGCCAGTTGTGTTCTGGTTGCCTGCAGTGTTCACACCGGGCAAGTCAATGTTTGCGCTTCCGTTAAAACTTACACCACCAATTGTCCGGGCGGTCTCAAGTGTGGTTGCTGTATCTGCGTTGCCTGTGACAGCACCCGTGACATTACCTGTTACGTTACCTGTCAGAGCACCCTCAAAAGTGGAGGCTACCAGTGTAGCGGTGTTGAAAGAAGCATGGCTTGTGTTGATCGTCCCCGAAGGTTCGGGATCATACTCTTGCACCAACTTCCATTTTGCGTCAGTAACATCAAAGAACAAGCCAACGTGTGTGTATCCAACGCCACTAGTGCCTGTGTTGCGGTTAGACCAAAGACCAGTATCCACGTTTGTTGGAGCTGCTGTGCCTACCCACTTGTCGCCCGAAGTGTGACCAGTGGTTGCGCCAAAATCAATCTCAATACCGCTATCTAGCGTTTGAGCTGCTCCGGTGATTGCGACACCAGTAGCCTCAGTCGTGCTGAAGTTGTCTTTCGACCACTCAAACGTGTCCGGTGTGCCGGTTCCGTCAATACGAACATAGTATGTTGTTGAGGCTGTCCCGTTAAAATGACCAGAGAAGAAGGCGTCATCAAGCCCAGTGCCAGTAAATGTTGTTCCGCTTTCACCAATCGTGTCGCCAGCATTCAAATATGTGAACGCTGCACCGACTTCTACGTTTGTTGCTGAAGTTGTTGTCTGCGTTCCGTTTACAGTCAAGTCGCCTTCGACGATAAGATCACTACCAATGTGGGCAGAAGTCTGAACACGGAAAGACCTTACTGAGTGGTTCTGCTGGTTTACCAGAACAATTCCTGTTGACGCATCGGACTTAACAACCCAACCCAGACACATCGGGAAGTTTGGATATACAGGAGAAGCATTTTGAACAGCTCCATCTGTCAAACCAACAAAGAAGTTATCGCCAGCACTCAGAGACGAGGTGTTGATTCCGGTGATCAATCCCGAAATACACATGTAGCCAAAGGTGTTGTTCTCAATATCGTGAACACTCAAGCCTTGGGCGTTATACTTGTTCACGTCCGTGGCGTTAGCCAAAGCAACGGTTGGTCGTGTTTCGCCGCCGGTGGTGATGTTGCCGCTAAAGTATAAGGGCTTGCCTTTGGATATTGTAGAACCAGTATTGTTGTAAATGCGAACGTGCTCTTCAACCCCAATCTCGTGCAGGATTTCAGTTTCATCGTTGTAATAGGCAAGCGTCTTTTCGTTCGTGTCGTAGAAGACACCGCCTTCAACGTGTGTCCCGCTGCTAAGCTTTGGTGTAAGTATGATGTTGTTGGCGTCTTTGATTACAGAACGGTCTTCAGGGATGACAACAAAAACATCTTTCGTCCCTGCTGAAAGGGATACGGCATTGTTAGAGTTAGTGGAGACTAAAATGGTGTCGCGGCTCAGCGTAGTCCCGGAGGACGTATAAGTGCCGATACCTATCTCGAACTCATCGGCTGTTTGGTGCGCGATGCAGTAGTAGGTCGTGTTTGAGTTACCGACAGCCGCAAATGTCTGAAAGCCGCCATCAGCACCGGCAAGCGTAAGAGTGCCAGTACCGGTGGTTGTGGTTGTCTCTTTTACACGATCCGCGAGTACGAGGGCCATGGTAGCCTCCGCTCTTTATGCAATACGGATGATTGCGTTGGATGCGTCCGCTGTCGGGAACTGAATAGTAAAGTCACCGTTTGTTGACGACTTGTCGCCACCAAAAGCAAGAACACAAACAGCGTCAGTAGTGCTAGAGCCGCCGCCTGTCGTGGTGTTGTAAATTAAAGCACCGTTCGCCGTAATCGTGGAAGAACTAAACGTCAAATCGGAAAAATCCGTGAATGCCGTTGTCCCCGAAGTTGTTGGTGTTACGTTAGTCAACGCACTGCCAGTAGCTGTGTAGCCAGTTCCTGAAACTTCGTTAGTTGCTGAGTAGTCAGTTGTTGACGCACCCAAAGTCGCGCTGCTTGTATACAACGCCAGTTTGAACGTATGTCCTGTGCTTGTCGTAAAATCGTGCTTTCCTTGAAGCAGCTCTTGTTTGAACGACGTGCACATCGCTTGTGTGATTGCCATTATAATCTCCTAATTACTTTTGCCGCTTCATCTAAACCGTTCTGCGCCAACTCATTATACAGTGTTGTGCGGTCACTTTGAACCGCTTTTTTCATGTAGAATACAAGCAACGGACGCAGATTATTTTTAAAAGCAAGAGCTTGATCCCGTATTGGAGCAGGGGCAGTTTCCGAAACAGACATAATTCGGTCAAGACACATCTCAGTGATTTCTTCAACAGTGTGCCCACGATTGTCAGTGGTTGTTACACTCACAACCGGTGTTTCAGGTAAGTCTAATATCATCATTGCTTGGGCCTTGTTACAGTGCCAGTCCGGTAATAATCTGTTGTTTCTTTGGCTTCACCCAGTTGTTTCAATGTCAACAACGCCTCTTGAAAACGCTGCTGATATTGCTGCAATACATCCGGCTCACCCTTCATAAAGATATAAGCCTCCAAAAGAGAGCCGTAAAGCATCGCAAAAGGAGCATTGTCACTCAGCCACGTTATTCCAGAATCAAGTCCAGCATCCAAGCTTTGAGGCCGATACATAAAGTGAAGCTCTACAGCGTAAGCACTGTCCGGTGTGGGTGCAATCAGGAAGTTGTCGTTATCGTAGATTGCGTAATAACGAGGCTCTCCAGTGCTGCTGTTTCCCTGAGGCCAGAACTCTTGCAGGAAGTTTACGTCTTTGTTGTCCAAAAACACGCTATCACCGCTGCTGTTTGTATACTGCAGCGACAAAGGTGCCAGAAAGTCTGACGGAGAAGGCAGGAACTTGTTGCCGCTGGTCATGTTCGCGGTCACGTTTTTCTTGAACTCTGTAAGCTGAACTGCCTTGAAGATGCGTTCTTCTGCGGCTCTAATAAAATTACCAAGGTTACTGACGAACGTAGTTTCCGTGTTCTCAGTGTAGTCTTGAATTGCTTGCTTCAGCGTAGCTTTTGTAAATGCCATGACTAACTCGTTACTACTGTTACTTGCCCAATACTGGACACCATACCAAGAGGCTTGTTCTGCTCAAAGGGGTATTTGAACTCACCCACATGCACAACATGAGGTAGTTTCTGTTGCGGTCTTGGATTACGCAAAGCCTGTGGGTCACTTATGTTACGCGGTGGCGTAAGCTGTGGGTGTTTTGCCTCATACTCGTCCGGGCCAACAAGCAGCCCGTTCCACTCTTTCTTCATGTCGCGCAGGCGGTAGCGAAACCCAGAGCGATCTGAGATTCCATAAGCCTTTGAACCTGATGCGTAACGCGGCATTATCCCCTCAAGTAACGAATGCTAGGTGTAAGTTTCAGAGGAACGCGGTCTTCGTCCTCATCGGCAGCGCGCTGGAACTCTTCTTCGTAAATCGACTTGAGCATTTGAACTCTGTCCGGTGCGCGTTTGACAGCCAAGTAGTAGGCAAGACCAGAAGCCATGCACGGCAAAAAACGGAAAGGTGCATCTACATCATTCACCAAAGTATCTGCATCTTCAATTCGCTGAACGTAGTAGTAACGCAACTCATCAGTGCTGTTCTCAGGAGTAGGCCACACATTTATTTCCGGAGTAGTTTGCCGGTTGAAGTAAAACTGACTTGGACGGCCAGTTGTCGTCTTATTGGGCAGATTGTGATACTCGCTCCGGCTGATGCGCTCTACTTCGTAGTCTACGCTATCTCGCCGAACAACAACTTCCAAGATGTCTGCAATGCTGCTGTCCAACTGATAATTAGAGTCGTTGGCTGTCAATGTCTGTGTGCCCAGCTTCACCGTCCACAAGTTAACACCACGATTAGCCCACTCAGAAAAAAGCAAATTGAGAGAACGACGTGCTGTTTGCGCGTCATAGCCTGTCCGCATTTCAAACCCACAACGCTCGTAGGCTTCCTCGATCAGGTCAGCCACGTCCAGTGTAAAATCACGAGAACCTGAAGTTGCCATCTACTTCTTCCTTGTCTTACGTTTCAACGACTTGACGCGACGGGGCTTGCCTGCCGGTTGACCAAGACGTTTCTTCTGAGCAATTCTACTACGTTTTTCCGCAGCCGTCATCTCTTTGGAAGTTTTGG
>Ga0213864_10001568_pt1 | contig 10235 bp, 16 predicted proteins | sample PICome_5_FD_160078 | JGI IMG/M metagenome (GOLD analysis project Ga0213864, IMG submission 160078) | Coastal seawater microbial communities near Pivers Island, North Carolina, United States - PICO247 | ecosystem: Environmental > Aquatic > Marine > Coastal | place: USA: North Carolina... | reverse complement strand
CTGTAAGTATTGAAAATAAGAAACCTACTAAACAATCAACAACTGCAATTAAATTATTTTAAGAAGAAATTCATGAATATTCAAGATATAGCAAAAATATGTCATCAAGCAAATAAAGCTTACTGTGAAACTATAGGTGATAATAGTCAAAAAGACTGGCATAACGCACCTGACTGGCAGAAAGAATCTGCTGTTAAAGGTGTGCAACATATAATTGATAACCCAGAATCAACACCAGAAGATAGTCATAAGAGTTGGTTATCGGTTAAAGAATCAGAAGGGTGGATTTATGGTAAGTACAAAGATGAACAGAAAAAAACCCATCCTTGTTTCAAACCTTATGATGAGCTTCCTGAAGACCAAAAGAAAAAAGACTTAATATTCTCTACGATTGCTAAAACTTTAACTAAAGGAAATTAAAATGACACAAAATGCAACAACTCAAAAACCTAAGTCTTTTGAAGATGTTATTGAAGAAAAAATCGTTCAAAAAGGTCTAACTGCACCACGTGTAACAAAGGCGCAAATAGACGCATTATTCGAAAAAATCGAATATGTTTTTGGAATAGTCAAAGAAAATAGAATCATGTGCAGCGCATATCTTGACGGGTTTGCTGTAGCAGATGGTTTCGGTCAATGTGTTGACCCTAAAAACTTTGACGAAGAAATTGGCAAGACGATTGCACACAAAGAGTGTGTAACTAAAGCCTACGATAAGCTATGGGAGCTTGAAGGGTATCGCCTTTCACGTTCTTTAGTGGAAGCTGCTGCAAAGCAGTCATAATGTGTTTTAACGATTAACAAGTTTATAAGGAGTAAAAACTATGCAAGATACAAACACATGTCATAAGTCACCGGTTAGTGGTAACATTATCACACCAAAGGGTAAATTGTTTTATGCCCAATATGCCTACACACCCCAAAAGGATGATGCAGGTAAGGACAGATACAGTTTACAGCTTTGCTTTAAACCTGACGTTGCCGAGAAAGGTTTGGTGATGCTTAAAAACGAAATGGCGGCAATTGCGCTCGACAATCTTGATGGCGACAAGAATCGTGCCAAAACGTTCGTTAACAATCGTTTTGCTGATCCTAACAACCGTTCAAAAGGCGGTAAACCTGCTGGTCCGGAATATGACGGATGGACATTAATGACTGCTGCTGCAAAACAAGCACCAGACTTTGTTCACCCAAGTGGTCAGAAGGTTGACCCAGAACAACTTCAAAACGAAGCATATTCTGGACGTTGGGCAAGAGCTACGGTACGACCTTACTGGTTATCCAAAGGTAAGTATCCAGGGCTTTACCTTGGTTTGGTAAATGTGCAGTTACTTGACCATGATGATCCGATTGGTTTTGTGAAAGCACAAGGTGAGGAAGAATTCGGTGCTGTTGAAGGCTTCGAAAGTTCAGCACCTGCACCTGCTTCAGGTGATAATGGGTCAAGTGTAGACTCACTGTTTTAGTTTTATTTTCCAAAGGTGTCGAATTCGACACCTTTGGATTTAATTTTATTATAAGGAAAATAAATTATGTCTGACGATATGTTAAAAGGTGCAATTGGTGATAACGCTAAAAAAGCACTAAAAAATTATATTGATAGAGTAGAACGCTTAGAGTCTGATAAACAGGCTATAGCTGATGACATCAAAGTTGTTTATGCTGATGCAAAAGGTGAAGGTTTCGATACTAAAATCATGCGTCAGGTAATCCGTCGTCGTAAATTAGAGCGTGAAAAACGTGATGAAATCGACAGCTTAATTGAAACTTATGAAGGCGTTATTGACAGCCTTGAGGACATGATGTCATGATAAAAATAATCGCAGATGATATATTTTTAAACGGTAAGAAAGTTGGTGAAATCACGGTTGGTACGTCTACTGACCGTGATACATTTGTGGAAATTCTTGAACGTGATTTAGAGGATATTTACACCCACACTTTTATTGTTGAATGTCCAGAGTGCGAACACCAATGGGAGGACACATTTTATGAGTGATCCGGTAAACCACCCTAAACATTATACATCACATCCGTCAGGTATTGAATGTATAGAAATCACCCGTCACATGAATTTTAACTGTGGTAATGCGGTTAAATATTTGTGGCGATCTGGGCTGAAAGAATCAAACCCGTCAATTCAAGAAATTGAAAAGGCAATATGGTACTTAAAAGATGAAGTGAAAAGGTTAAAAAATGAGCAAGGAAACACACAAGTTAATACTTGATATTGAGCATGAAACAGAGCTTGCGATACTGGTAACCAACCTTGAAGATGAAAAAGTATGGTTGCCTAAATCGCAAATTGAAATTAACGGTGCTTACATTGAAGTGCCTGAATGGTTAGCTGAAGATAAGGAGTTAATTTAATGAGACTTTTAGATTTAATTCATATAATAGAGGGATTACAAGAATGAAAATATCACAAATATCAATCTCTGCACAACGCACGATAAATCTTGGAAATTATGAATCAATGCAGGTTAGTGGTGAGTGTACTATAGACCTTAATGAAAATGACTTAATCGACGATGCTCGTGAGCGTGCCATAAGTGAAATTAAAGAACAAATGACTGACGCTTTTAACGCTGTGAAACCTAAGAATTAGGTTGTAATGCACAATATTATATATGATATAGAAACATACCCTAACGTCTTAACGATTACCTTTTTAGACCCAAAATCAGGTAATGCTAAGACGTTTGAAATGTCTGAACGTAAAGATGATTGGCAGGATTTTCTCGAATTTGTAGATAAGTGTTGCATGAACTTTGTTAGATGGGTTGGATACAATAATTTCTATTTCGACTATCAAGTGTTACATCGCCTGATAAATCACAAACCTTTTGCCCAAATGCAGGATAAAGCGCATTTCGCATACCAGGTTGCTCAGAAAATCATTAATTTTCCAAAAGAAGAACGCTTTAAATACATAATTTGGGCACATGAGCACATAATACCGCAAATTGACCTTTTCCGAATTCACCATTTTGATAACGTAGCACGGTCAACTAGCCTTAAAAAACTTGAATTTAACATGTGTTCCAGCACAATTGCTGACCTGCCTTATGCTGTAGGTACTCGGCTTAATAGTGAGCAGATTGACGAACTTATCAGGTACAACATCCATGATTGCCGAGAAACTGCTAAATTTTATGAAAAATCCTTAGATATGATTCGCTTCAGAGAGGAATTATCGAAAAAATATAATAAAAATTTCCTGAATCACAATGATACTAAAATCGGTAAAGACTACTTCCTGATGGAGCTTGAGAGAGCCAATATAAAATGTTTTGACATAAGAGACGGTGAACGTGTACCGGTTCAAACTAAACGTAATATCATCTTCTTAAAAAACATTATTTTCCCATATATAGAGTTTGAAAGACCTGAATTTCAGGCAGTAAAGGAGTGGCTTGAAAGACAGTCAATCAGGGAAACAAAAGGTGTGTTTACAGGCATCGAAAATCTAGGCTCTTTAGAGCAATATTCTAATCTTACCACAGTCAAAGGTAAGGTAAAAAATCTCAACTGTATTGTTGACGGTTTCCAGTTCGATTTTGGTACTGGCGGTATTCATGGTTCAGTAGAATCAACTATTGTTGAAGAAACTGATGATTTTGCGATTATTGACTATGATGTAACCAGCCTTTACCCATCAATTGCTATCGCAAACAGGGTTTTCCCTGAACACATGACGGAAAAATTCTGTGATATTTATGAGCAGGTAAGAAAAGACCGATTATCCTACCCTAAAGGTAGTCCAGAAAATGCAATGTTGAAACTGGCATTAAATGGTGTATACGGTGACTCAAACAATAAATTCAGCGCATTTTACGACCCTCAATACACAATGACCATTACCATAAACGGTCAGTTAATGCTCTGCATGTTGGCTGAAAAAATGATGGGTGTTGAAGGTGTTTCACTTATTCAGATCAACACTGACGGTGTGACAATCAAAGTACCTCGACATCGGATTTCCGAGATCGAAGAAATCAATAAAGAGTGGGAAAAATTAACAGGTCTTGCTCTTGAACGTGCTGATTACAGTAGAATGTTCATCAGGGATGTGAACAATTACATCGGTGAATATACTGACGGTAAAGTCAAACGAAAAGGTGCTTATGAATACGAAATGGCGTGGCATCAAAATCACTCAGCTTTAATTGTCCAGAAGGCTGCTGAAGCACATCTTTTACGTGGTGAAAACATAGAAGATTTCATAAAAAATCACGATAACGACCATGATTTCATGCTTAGGACTAATGTGCCACGCACCAGTTATTTACTGATTGAATATGACAATAATGCTCACCAGCTTCAAAATACCACCAGATATTATATGTGTAAGACCGGTGGGCAATTAGTGAAAGTGATGCCTCCGCTAAAACAAACATCATCAATGGCTCAACTTGAAGAAAGAGCAAAAAGACCTGCTGAAAAACGTGATTTTGAAATTTTACGTAAACGTCGTGAAAAACTTGGTGTTAAAGATAGGGAGCGTACAATTAACATAAATGACGGTTACAAAGTTGCTGTAGCAAATACTATTTATGGTAAAATCAAAGACATCAATTATGACTGGTATATTGGTGAAACTCGCAAGTTGGTTGACCCTTTATGGAAAGGAGCTTATACTGATCTGATGAGCTAATCAGGAGGATTTCGCCCATGCAGGTTCAATTACCAACCGGTGCACTGGTTACACCGAGTTCTTACTACCCATTAGAATGGAAAGTACAGCAGGCTATCGCTGAAGTTTATAATTCTTACGGTATAATGACATACTGTAAACCAAAAACCCTGCGTAAATTTGGTGAAATAGTAACCAAAGAAAGACTTTTATGGGTGGCAGCAATGATAGTTTTACTGGCTATCTGTGCTATCGCTTTTAACTAATTCGTTTTTATCATAAAGCTCTTTTTTATATTGCCTGTGATCTTTCATGGTCTCACGATGTTTTTCTTTATCATAATATTTCATTGTTCCACCACGATCATGACGATCTTGTAGATTTTTTGCTTGTCTTTCAGGATGACGAATAAATTGTACTAATCTTTTAGATACGCCATATTTTTCAGCAAGTTTATAATTGGAAAGACCTTCTGCGTTTTCACGTATTTCAATTCTTTGTTCAGGTGTAAGTTTAATCCGCCTGTCTTTTTTACGAGGTATAAGCAATTTCTGTTTTTCATGAGCGTGAGGCACTATATTTCTCCAATTCATTCTCTAATTTCGATACGCAAGCATGGGCATAAACCTTCTCAACTGTAGTCGGATTATCACCTAATAATTTTGCGACGCTGTATATCGGCATTCCATTTTCGAGTAAATGTGTTGCCCTCGTATGGCGCAATACGTGCGGTGATATACGCCCAGAGGGTCTACCGTCACGCTCCGGTAAAATGTCCAACCCTGCAAGCTGTGCAACGTGCATAAACTGCCTGTACCTGTCCGTGTTGCTTCCCAAGACATAACGACCACCTTTTCTTAAATTTTCCAGCACATCCCTAGCGTCACCCATTGGTACTGTCGGTCTACGTTTTTTCGTTTCCTTTTGACCTGGTTTATTAAGGTAAATAACACCACGTTTAAAATCTACTTGCGTCCATTCAAGGTTTTCAATCGCATTTCGCCTTGATCCGGTGATATAGAGCAGCCTTATAAATGCATACATAGAATCACTATGACTTCTGGCTGTAATGTATAATTTCCTCAGTTCATCATCGAGTAACCATATTGTTCCCTTCGACAAATTGGTCGGAATCTCAAATGTCGGCATTTTATCTAAGGTGATACGTTTCCATTTGAGTGCATGATTTGCGGCAGCTTTGAGCACGCCTAGCTCACGTGCTATAGTCGAATCTGATGTTTCGCACTGCTTACCATGTCTGACAGTAAATTGCTCTCTACGGGCTTCTATGTAGCCCCTACACGCTATCACATCAATGTCACATAAATTATCGTCTACAAAAACATTGTTTAAGTGCCTTATTGCGGCATCAAGGCGTTTTATATCAACGATGTTATCACGCTTATGACTTCGATATAATGTCAGTGCTGATGAGACGCTAATCATTTAACGCTTCCCAAAAATTATTTACCATGTCTTCATAATTGTGATAAGCACCATTCATGTCAGAAACATTACCTGATTTGACAGCCTCAAAATGTTCAATCCTTGCATCACAAATATCGTCTATGAAATCTAAAAATTCTTCTTTGGTCATTGCATTAATCCCTCAAGATCGGTTTCTACATTTTCATATTCTCCGTGTTTTGCACGTTCTAATTGTTCTTCTGAATAGCGACTATGACCACCTGCTGTCTTTGATTCAGGTACAAATTTACCTTCGACCCTCCATCTGATAAGGGTACGTTTTGATACACCTAATTCTTCTGCTGCTTGTTCTGGTGTGTAAAATTTCACTGTAAATTCTCCATTTAAACTATGCCAATATATGACATAATAGCACATACTATGACATGTGTCAAATGGAAATTTCCATTTGACATTGTGTCATATTAATGTATAATTATAATAATGGATATATTATTTACAGTAACAATGATTATTTTATTAGTAAATATCTTTTGTTTACTAACATTTGGTATAATAATGAATTTGATTACCGCCTATGAACATGGCACTAAATTCATTATATTATACATTTTAGGGTGGGTATTTTTCTCACCTATAATGATAATATTGGCTGTATTAACAGGAATAGTTAATCTTCCTGATCTTCCCGATACAAATCAACACCCTCTTGACCTGCCTTAGCACCAAGTAGCACATCAGCAAAACCAGTGTTGTTCTTTAACCAATTAGAAAGTCTTCTTTCGACCATTTTCGTATTACCTTTTGGTCCACCGTCCATCAGTAATATCTTCATTAATTCATCATCAAACACAGCTTTGTTTAATAACACCTCAGCTTTATCGGTAGTAAGATTATTTAAAATATCATTAAATAATTTACTACCGGCACTTGCTGTTTTCAATGACGCACCTGAAGTGCCAGCACCAAGTTGAGCACCTGCTCTTGCACCAAGTGTGGTAACAACCATTGATAATAATCGCCCAGGGGGGTCGGATATAACACTCGACTGTTTCATACTTGTACCATCTACAAGCCTTAATTCCTCAGCAATCATTGACAGTCGTTTGCGTTCCTGAGAATCAAGTAATTGATCTAAAACAGATGTCATTTTCTTATCATTGAGCATCGATGTCATTTTCTTACCCGACATTCCTGACTTGGTAACTAAATGGTCAATTGCTGCTGTTTTTAACCCTTTCAACGCCTCACCAGTTCTATCTTTAGCTACTGTCCTACGTAACTGGGCGGTTAATCCTCCAGGATTCTTAGAATTCAATATACGGTCAAATTCTTTTCCTACAGGTGCATCTAAAAATTCAGCAGTTTTAGATTGTTGCTTACTAAACAATTTCTTTTTAACATTTTCAAGTTTTGCAGTTTTACTGGTAGCACTTGACTGTAAAGACGCAGCCTTTTCTATATTCGATTTTAAATCAGGCAGCCTATCTAATATATCAACATTATCTCGAATAAATTTCTCAGCAGCAGCAGGGTCGACTTTATCACCCTTGTACGCCTTATTCTTAAAATTATTCATGACATATTGAGAGATACCTTCTCTCAGATTATCAGTTGGTGCGGCATCTTCAAGTTCTGATGCTGCTACACCACCTTTTGTACTACCTGATCCTATAGTCCTATCTAAAATGAGTTCAGGTGCAATTTTGCTACCACCTGTTTTATCAGAACCCATTACTTTACCGACAGAACCTTGTTTAAATTTTTGGGCAACCTCTCTCGAAAAATCTAAAGCTCTTCTTAGAGAATCACCTGCCTCACCTTGAATATTATCTGCTTGTGCACCCATATCTTCTAATACAGCATCAGCTAAATCATCAGCAAGCCTAGATTTATTATAATTACCTGCTGCACGTGCTATTCTTGAATCTTCAAGTAATTTACTGCGAAGACCCTGTAGTTCTTTTATTGTATTTTGTCCAGAAAGTATGTCTTCAGAAAATGATGGTATATCGTCTATCTGGGCAGAAGGTGTATTACTCTTAATGTCGTTAAACATTTTTGCTGAGTTATTAGTTTCAACTACCACATCATCAGGTACTCTTAACCATAAATTTCTCTCACGACCTTTAGCTTTTCTTAAAGAATCACCTAATTCCTCACTCACCTGAACTGACGCTTCGGACGGTCTTTTTGTAGGTAAAACATTAGCTGTAGCATCAACAGCTTCCCCTTGTGCAATATTAGCTCTGCCTTTCAATTTATCCAAAGTATTTGCCCGACGGGTGTCAATGAATTCTCTTGTGTTGGCAACGTTACCACCACCGATACCTTCTAATTCACCGGATAATTGCTCTCTTACTTTATTTGCCTGATCTTCAAGCTTTAATCTTTGAGCAGGCGATTTATCCGCAATTGTATTCTGTAGAGACATTAAGTCTTCACTACCTGATTTTTGTGCAGGGGTAAGGTCTGATATAAATTCCCTGTCAATATTTTTTACTGCTGTTTCAGTGTCAGGAACAAGTTTTGTGAGTTCCTTAGTAGCTCTTGGTTGAGCCATCTTTGTGCTGAAAGGCGCAACTGCACCACCTATAACTTTCTTAGGAACAATACCTATATTTTTGGCTGCACCGGTGACACCTTTAGCGATTGCAGGTACTGCAATATCCATACCTTTACCAAATGCTGCACCAGCAGTACCGGCAATCCCTGTGTCAACCGCTTTTTGAGTAGGGTCAAAATCACCCTCTTGTGGTGTAGCAAACTCTAACCCTAAACCACCCTTCATACCTTGAATTGCTGCGCCACCTGGACCAAGTGCCGCCATCCATGTAGCAGGGTTACCTGCCGCTATAGCAAAATCGGCAGCAAGACCTGGGTCACCTTTAGCCATATTATTCAGTTTTATTGCATCCTGAATAATAGGTTGTTGGTCAGCAAGCTCTTCAGGTGACACATAATTTATACCCTCAGATGTAAACTGTACATCACCTAAACCTGTCTTCTGACCAAGATAATTAGCCATTTGACCAGTAGACAAATAAAAATCAGCAGCACCCTGTTTCAACCTGTTAAAGAAGCCTTGCTCTTCACCACCTAGAAAATTAACTATTTCATCATTAGAATAACCTTCCGCACGGGCAGAATTAACCTGATCGGCATATTCTGTTTGAGATAAATAATTTATTATATCATCATCAGAATAACCTTCATTCTTCGCAGCATATATTTTATCTCGCATATTTACCTACCGAATATTTCATCAAGTGAGCGTCTACCTTGCTTTTGATTATTAACAGGGGTCATGTTTTGTGATTCAGGTATACCTAAAGCATCTAAAAATCGTTGTATATCTTTAACACTCTTATATTGTAACTGTCTGTCTTTCTCATTAAGATTTGGATCATAAACATCATTCATAGCATTTTGTTGTATCTGTTTCATACTTGCGGCTAATGACCTTAATTTAGCTTGTGATGATTCACCACTTCTACCTGCTGACGGTTGAACAGGGTTTTCTGCCATTATACGTTTAATTTCTGCAACAGGCATTTTAGGATTAAGACTAAGTGCCCTAGTCAACATGTTTTGTGCTGTAATCAAATCTTGTCTATCTTGAACTACACCCTCAAAACTATCAGGCACAGGTAAAAGCTGACCAGCATAGTCAGTGTAAAGTTCAACTGCTTTACCTAGAACTCCACCTGATCTACCTGCTTTATCGTATAAATGAGCTGAATTCGGTTCAGGGTAAGTATTAGCTATTGTACTATCTGTAGGAGCAATACCTGACTCACTCATTGGTAACTGATTAGGGTTCGTTAATGTTGGATTAATATTCGCTGGTAAAGAATTACCCTTAAACGGTGCAGATAATATTTCATTACCATCATAATCAGCTAATATTGAACCAGGTGTTAATCTAATAACACGATTCTCAGGATCAGCTTCAAAACCTGATCTTGTTTTAGCATAATCCATACCAGCACCCATCTGGGCATTAGTTATCTGGTCAGGATTAGCACCTGAATTTGCAGCAAACGCAGCAAAAATATCACCGATATTTTGTGGTTTAGCACCTGCATATTGCATTGCTGTGCTAAAAATATCAGGCATATTTTGTTGATAACGCTGATTTATTACGTCAGCAGACGGTGCTGTCGGCATG
>Ga0213864_10001566_pt1 | contig 10241 bp, 10 predicted proteins | sample PICome_5_FD_160078 | JGI IMG/M metagenome (GOLD analysis project Ga0213864, IMG submission 160078) | Coastal seawater microbial communities near Pivers Island, North Carolina, United States - PICO247 | ecosystem: Environmental > Aquatic > Marine > Coastal | place: USA: North Carolina... | reverse complement strand
TCTTGGTCATGTCGACCGAACTAAATCATGAACGCCGCGCGGATACGATGCTAACCACATTTGTATTTCAAGTGCGCAATATTCCAGCGGCGTTGTATAAGGCGATGGGCGGTTTTGCGACAAATGGCGTCAACATGACAAAACTGGAAAGCTATATGGTTGGTGGATCATTTACGGCGACCCAGTTTTACGCTGATATTGAGGGGCATCCAGACGATCCTAATGTAAAATTGGCGCTAGAAGAACTCGCCTATTTTACGGATTCGATCAAAATATTAGGCGTATATCCTGCTAGCCCCCTGCGCGGTTAGGCGGCAGGCATTTGCGAAATGAATTCCGCCAATTTACCAACGCGGGATTTGAAGCGCTGATTAAACTTTGAACGGACGAGCTTCATGGACTGAACCAACAAGCGTGCAGCCAGCGTTTTGAGCTCGAGCACGGACACAACTTGTATGCGTGTTTGCACCCGAGACTGTGGAATGACTTCAATTTCAAGTCGTGCATGCAATGCGGGTTTCCCGCATGAAACTTCATGCTGTTTGGTTCATAAAATTCGATCAAGCGAATTTCAACATCGCGCTGACGGCCACGGACCTTAAAGCGGCAATTCCAACCTAGGGTATCTTCCTTCGTTTGGATTGCTTTGCGAAATCTGCGACACGCGAACCTTGCGTTTAATTGCAATACGTTCAAATGTTTCGAAATTAAAAAGGCGCGCAAACACCTCAGCCTACGGCAGTTTTAAATCTTCTTGCGCTGAAAACTTCATACTCGTCCCGGCTCTCCAACTCTGAGTACCCTAGTCCAAGCGATCTGCAAGCCAGTTTTTTATTAAAAAATGCGCAATTGATCCTGGGCGCGCGGGGAAAAGAGTGTCGTTTGTACCCGCAAACACATCCATCATCTCAGATTTTGAAATCCAAAGTGCATCTTCGATTTCGTGCGGGTCGATTGTAATCTGCTTGGATGTTGCATGTCCGTGGCACCCGATCATCAGTGAATTTGGAAATGCCCATGGTTGGCTGGCAAGATACGTCACAGGACCGACTTCCACATTCGTCTCTTCCAAAACTTCGCGGCGAACGGCGGCTTCAATCGTTTCACCTGGTTCTAAAAATCCGGCCAGCAGAGAATACATTTTTTCGGGAAAATTTGGTGAACGCCCAAGCAAAATGTCATCCCCATGGGTGATCAACATGATCACAACCGGATCAGTACGCGGAAAGTGTGATGCTTTACAATCGTTGCAGTTTCGCTGCCACCCCGACTGCGTCATCGCGCTGCGACCGCCACAACGCGAACAGAATTTATGGCTTTGGTGCCATTGAAACAACGCCCTTGCTGTTGCCGCCAATTCACAATCTCGCGCACTTAGAGAATTCATGCATCCACGTAACTCAAGAAACACATGCGATGCTGGTAAATTAGGATGACGCTGTTCGGTCGGATCAAAGAACCCAAGCGATTGCGCCTCTTGATCGGATGGCGGTTCCCAATTGGAAATATCGGTTGCAAAAAGCATCGTTTTAGTGTCACAGCCCAAAAATATTTGCGGCGCGTCGGCGAGGATGGGATGCGTAGATGAAAGCATCGCAAGATAAGGGTTATCTTTATTCACAACCAAAACCTTGCCACGCCAGATGACAATGGATTGTCTTTTTGACATATCCGTTTCTGGCAGATTGCCGCGAAGGTGTGCCGCGCGATCCAATCCAGATCCACCAAATGTGACTGTTTCTGCTAGTTTCATTTTTTTCCTATAAGTCGTCGTCCGAGCAGGCTCGCACGCAGAGCTAGCACAATCAACGCATTTTCGTAGTCTTGCAATTATTTGGCCAAGCCTCTAAATAGCCCACCGAGAGGTTGGCGCGGGCGAGCGCCTCGCCAACCCGGTCAGGTCCGGAAGGAAGCAGCCGTAACGAGCCCCGCTTGGGTCGTTGTCAGCCTCTCACCTTTGCCCCCGTAATGCCCAATCTTTTTGACGGCTGGTTTCAACTGCGCATGGTCGAACGGCGCGCAACCTTTTCATCGCGCTTTCGCCCTCTTCCCCTGCCTCGACCATCAGACGCAAAACTGACATTCCTGTGCGACCACATCCACCCCGACAATGCACAATCACGCGACCACCTGCGTTCAAAATCCGATGCAATGTTTGTGAAACTGGGACCCATAGGACATCGCGATCCGCTGGTGCTGCCTGAAAGTCATCAACTGGAAAATGCAGCCATTGGATATTTGCATTGCGTAGATCATCAGGAATATCCGCAGAACCCAATTTCTTCATCTCGGCCTGACCTGTCATGGATAGAACAGCATCGGGCTTCCATTGTAACCACGACGCCATTTCGGTGGCATAATCCCCCTTGGCTCCAGGCAGCGGCGACATCCCAATTATCCCCGACCCAAAAGACAATTCAGAAATTTCAAATTCGCTCATGTCCAACCTCACACATTGCTCTGGACGTTCTAACGATCGCAGCGTAGCTTAGACAAGAGCGAAATACCGAGGTCCCATGTCTGACACCACCAACCAAAGCTATCAGGTTCTTGCGCGGAAATACCGACCAGAAACCTTTGCCGATTTGGTTGGTCAGGATGCAATGGTGCGCACCCTGAAAAACGCATTTGCCGCTGATCGCATCGCGCAGGCTTTTATTATGACGGGTATTCGCGGAACGGGTAAAACTACAACAGCGCGCATTATTGCCAAAGGCATGAATTGTATTGGCCCTGATGGACAAGGCGGCCCAACGACTGACCCCTGCGGCGTGTGTGAACATTGCAGTGCGATAATCGAAGGTCGCCATGTGGATGTTATGGAAATGGACGCCGCCAGCCGCACGGGTGTCGACGATATCCGCGAAATTATTGATAGTGTGCATTATCGCGCGGCCTCTGCCAGATATAAAATTTACATTATCGACGAAGTTCACATGTTGTCGACCAATGCGTTTAATGCCTTGCTAAAGACGCTTGAAGAACCACCTGCGCATGTGAAATTTATCTTTGCGACCACAGAAATTCGAAAGGTTCCCGTCACGGTCCTCTCACGATGTCAGCGCTTTGACCTACGCCGTATTGAGCCTGAAGTTATGATCGCATTGATGCGCAAAATCGCATCGGCAGAAGCCGCCGAAATCACTGATGACGCATTGGCCTTGATTACCCGCGCGGCCGAAGGATCAGCGCGGGACGCGACATCCTTGTTGGATCAGGCAATCAGCCATGGTGCGGGCGAAACAACCGCTGATCAAGTGCGGGCAATGCTGGGGTTGGCCGATCGCGGTCGGGTTCTGGATTTATTCGAAGCAATTATGCGTGGTGATGCATCGGCCGCCTTGTCCGAATTAGGGGCGCAATACAGCGACGGTGCTGATCCAATGGCAATCATGCGCGATTTGGCCGAAATCACGCATTGGATTTCGGTTGTGAAAATCACACCTGATGCCGCGGACGATCCAACCGTTTCACCAGATGAACGCGCACGTGGCGCAACATTGTCAGAACAATTGGCGATGCGTGTTTTGACACGCATGTGGCAAATGTTGCTAAAGGCATTGGACGAAGTTGCGCAGGCCCCAAATTCAATGATGGCTGCGGAAATGGCGATCATTCGACTAACGCATGTTGCTGACCTACCCTCACCCGAAGAATTGATTAAAAAACTACAAAACTCTTCCCCCCCTCCAGTGCCACCATCAGGTGGGACATCAGGGGTAAGCGCGGGAATAGTAACAAATGCGCAATCCAATACGATGGTTACATCCGCATCAACGGGTGGACCAACGGCATCGCTAGGTTCCGCACAACCCGCGACAAAAACGGTATCGGCTCTTGCGCATTATGCGACGTTCGATGCAGTGGTTGATTTGGTGCGATCACAACGGGATGTGAAATTACTCGTAGAAGTCGAATCTTGTATCCGGCTGGTATCCTATCAACCTGGTCGCATCGAATTTACGCCTACAAGTGACGCGCCGTCTGATTTATCGCAGCGACTTGGTGGTGCGTTGCAGCGTTGGACAGGGGCGCGATGGGCGATCATCCTGTCGAATACGGGCACAGCAGCTACAATCACAGAAGATCGGACCGCAGCAGAAGGCGCCATAAAAGCCGAGGCGCAACAACATCCTTTGATGCAGGCCGCAATTGCAAGTTTTCCAAATGCCAAAATCATTGATATACGCACTGCTGCGGAAATCACTGCAGATGCAGAGTTAGATGCATTGCCAGAAGTAGAAGACGAATGGGACCCATTCGAAGAAAGTTAACGGAGTAAGACATGTTCAAAGGTCTAGGCGCCATGGGCGATATGGCAAAATTGATGAAAAACGCCCAGGAAATGCAGGGCAAAGTGGTGCAGATGCAGGAAGAAATGCACAACATTATGGTTGTGGGCGAAGCAGGGGCAGGACTGGTGAAAGCGACATGCACGGCCAAGGGTGATTTAAAAGGATTGGACATCGACCCATCCATTTTTTCCAAAGATGACAAAGAAGTCGTTGAGGATTTGATCGTAGCTGCGGTGAAAGACGCCCAAGAAAAGGCCTCAAATCGTGAACGCGAGGAGATGCAAAAACTCACGGAAAGCCTTGGGCTGCCTCCTGGAATGAACCTTCCGTTCTAAGGGCATGAGCGGCGCGAAAGATATTCATGATTTGATTGATCTTATGGCCAAGCTTCCTGGGCTTGGTCCGCGTTCAGCGCGCCGCACCGTTTTACACATGGTGCGCAAGAAAAATTACCTTCTTGCGCCCCTTGCTGACCTAATGCAACAAGTCGCGGCCTCGGCCCGTGAGTGCCTGAATTGCGGGAATATCGGAACCACAGATATTTGTGACATCTGCGATAGCGAGAAACGCGCTAACGGTGAAATCTGTGTCGTAGAAGACGTCGCTGACCTATGGGCAATGGAACGCGCGGGCGTTTTTCATGGTCGCTATCATGTGTTGGGCGGAACATTGTCCGCCTTGGACGCCATCGGCCCTGACGAATTGCGCATTCCGAAACTAAGGGATCGTATTGCAAGCGAAAGCATTTCAGAAGTCATCTTAGCCCTGAACACAACAATCGATGGTCAGACAACAGCGCATTATATTGCCGATGAGCTGGAAAGCGATGTGAACATCACGACGCTTGCGAAGGGTGTCCCAATCGGAGGTGAACTTGACTACCTAGACGATGGAACAATTTCTGCCGCACTGCGTGCACGCAAGGCATTCTAAAGACATAAAAAACCCGGCACAGTGGCCGGGTTCATCAATTTATACGTCTGGCTGTTCGTCGCCGTCATCACCCGGCAGATTAAAGAAGCTATCCGCGTCAAGATATTCGTTGTCATCGCCAGAGTCTTCAGAATCATCCTTCGGATCATTCAATGAAAACGCCTCTAACCCTTCGATTGCTGATGGTATTTTGGGCTCTGCTGGCATATCAAGTGACTGCTCAGTGCTGACCAATTTGCGACGCTCATCATCGGACATCACAGTGCCTTCTGCCGCTTTCTTGGCTGCTGCTTTTTGCACCGCTAGATCCAATTCTGACTGCTTACACAAACCCAAGGCCACTGGATCAATCGGCGTGATATTCGCGATGTTCCAATGCGTCCGTTCGCGGATTGCCTGAATTGTTGGTTTGGTTGTACCAATCAGTTTCGAAATTTGCGCGTCGCTCAATTCTGGGTGGAATTTGACCAACCACAAAATAGATGCTGGACGATCCTGACGCTTTGACAACGGTGTGTAACGTGGACCGCGACGCTTTTCTTCACCAACGGCAGACGGGTTGAATTTTAGTTTCAACTTGTGCAGTGGGTCTGCCTCGCCTTTGGTGATTTCAACGGCTTCCAATTGGTTGTTGGCAATTGGATCAAAACCCTTAACCCCGACAGCAACATCGCCATCTGCAATGCCCTGCACCTCTAATTCGTGCATTTCGACGAAATCTGCGATCTGCTTGAACGTCAGTGTTGTATTGTCAACCAGCCAAACGGCTGTTGCGCGTGCCATGATCGGTTTGGCCATAATGTCTCTCCTTCGCAAAATTTCCCCGTCACCTGCCAAGCAGGTAGCCCTTCTCAAGGCGGGTTTCCATTGTAGGGGAACTTGAGGTGTCTATAACTACTTTCATTTCGAAAGGAAAGAGCGAATGCGTAATCTGGCAATGATCCTGACTCTATTGATCCCAACTCAACTTTGGGCGGATGATTTTGACTACTATGTCCTTTCGCTCAGTTGGTCCGCCAGTTTTTGTGACATTGAAGGCGATGCAAAACAATCGGGACAGTGTGACGTCGAGCAAGACTACAAATGGATATTGCACGGGCTTTGGCCGCAGTATCATCAGAGTTGACCCGCTTACTGTAATACATCCGAACGTCTCCCAACACGCAAGATGACTCGCGACATGATCGATATTATGGGCAGCAGCGGGCTTGCTTGGCATCAGTGGAAAAGCATGGATCCCGTCGTGGGCTTAGCGCGAAAGAGTGTTTTGCGAAATCACGAAAGGCCAATCGCACCATCACCCAGCCAAAATTTTTGAACCGTCTTGATGAATTGGTACGTGTTCCCGCATCGGTCATCGAGGATGCATTTGTGCAATCAAATCCATTTCGGGAACGCGATATGATTACCATCACCTGTGGACAAGGGTACATCCAAGAGGCATGGGTGTGCTTGTCAAAATCATTGCAACCCGTCCCCTATGGCAGAGATGTGATCAAAGATTGCAAAATGACAAACGCGCTGTTTCCGCCGTCTCGCTAAACAAAAAAAGCGCGTCGTATAAGGTTTACCCCCGCAATCATCAAAACCAGCAATGTCGCCTTCATAAAGACACTTTGGTCAATTCGGTCTTGGATCATACGACCAAGACGCATGCCAAGTATTGCAGCAGGCACCAAGATCGAAGAATAAATTAGGGTGTTCAGATTCAATATCCCGGTTGATAAATGACTAAACGTCAGGGCCAGCGCACCAATGCCATATATGACGCCTTGGGTTCTAATATGCTCTTTCTTTTCGACACCCATAACCGTCAGATATGCGACCGTTGGCGGACCCCATACCGCAGATAAACCACCCACAAAACCAGCAAGCGCACCAATGGTCGCATGACTAACCTTCGACTCTTTTTTAACTGGGATGCGGCGACCTGATAGCTGCAACAGTGAAAAGCCTATCACCATCACGCCAATTGCCCCAAGGAAAAGGGCGTTTGGAATTACGCGGATCAATTGCGCACTGATGAGCAACACAATCAACGCCGTTAACATAAAGACACGGAACTTCACAATACTGCTCAATGCAGCACTTACACCTTGTCGCAGGGCCTGTTGCCCATTTGTGACCAGTGTTGGTAAAATAAGGCCAGCCAATGCAAGCTCGGGCGAGACAACGGAACCGAGAATTGAAATCATCACCATCGGGAGCGCAAAACCAACCACACCTTTGACCAATCCCGCGATCAGTGCGCCAATGACGGCGATAAGCCATTGATCAAGCGTTAATATGGAAATAGCGTCGGGCATAGCGCGGGTTTAGCATATGGCAACATCGCGTCCAGTGTTATTTCGTGACGTAATTTTTGATCAATTTTGACGCATAGTTGGTATTTTTGTTGCGCTGCAACTGCGAAATAGCTAGGGTCTTGCTACTGTATAAGGAGTTGATTCATGGCACTTGACGGACAAAATGCTGCAATGCAGACAGAAAACTACATTGTAATGCCTGACCTATTGGCAACAACACAACAAGCTTTGGAAAGCTTGGATACATTGCTTGAAGAGGCAAAAGGAACCGTTAAGTCATTGGTTGCAAAAGATGGACGTATTTCATCGAGTTTGATGGAACAGCATCAAGCGGCGGCACATGGCCTTTCATGGTTGGCGACATATCACGAATCCATGCGGCAGATGCAAAATTGGGCAACCAAGCTGACCGAAGCAGGCGAATTCGGAGAAGCCGAACAATTGCTGCACCAGATCGCATGCGGCGAATATCATGCACAAGTCGTTGGTGGTATCCCAATGTCACAAGGGGAAATTGTTCGCCTGTCTGACATCAAAATCTCCACTGCGACACAGCGAGAGTATCAGAATGCAGCCGTGATGAATTTGATCGCTAACGGCAACACACAAACAGCGCGCACGCGCCTTGTAGAACTGATGCAGGAACAAGCAGGAAACGTCATTTTTGGCGCGTCTGGTTTGGACGAAGAACTCGAAATGATCCGCGAACAGTTCCGCCGTTTTTCTATCGATAGAGTTGAACCGCATGCGCATGAATGGCATCTGAATGACGAATTGATTCCGATGGAAATCATTGAGGAACTTGCAGAACTGGGTGTATTTGGGCTTACCATTCCCGAAGAGCTGGGTGGTTTTGGCCTGACCAAAGCATCTATGGCGGTTGTGTCCGAAGAACTTTCACGGGGCTACATCGGTGTTGGCTCATTAGGCACCCGCTCAGAAATTGCCGCCGAATTGATCATTTGTGGCGGTACGGATGAACAAAAAGAAAATTGGCTACCAAAACTAGCAAGCGGTGAAATCCTTCCAACCGCGGTGTTTACCGAACCAAACACTGGTTCTGACCTGGGCGCATTGCGCACACGCGCAGTGAAAGATGAAAACGGCGATTACAAAATCACTGGCAATAAAACATGGATTACGCACGCGGCACGTACGCATGTGATGACACTTCTTGCGCGTACAAACCCTGACAGCACAGATCACCGCGGACTATCAATGTTCTTGGCTGAAAAAACTCCAGGCACGGACGAAGCACCCTTCCCAACCGAAGGGATGACAGGTGGTGAGATTGAAGTGCTGGGTTATCGCGGCATGAAGGAATACGAACTTGGTTTCGACAATTTCCATGTAAAGTCTGAAAACCTTTTGGGCGGAGAAGAAGGCAAAGGCTTTAAACAGCTGATGCAAACATTCGAAAGCGCACGCATTCAAACAGCGGCGCGTGCTGTAGGTGTAGCTCAATCTGCGTTAGATGTATCAATGCAATATGCCCTGGACCGCAAACAATTTGGCAAGGAGTTAATAAACTTCCCTCGCGTCGCAAACAAACTTGCGATGATGGCCGTTGAAATCACAGTTGCCCGTCAGTTGACATATTTCAGTGCCTTTGAAAAAGACAATGAGCGTCGCTGTGACCTTGAGGCTGGCATGGCCAAGTTGCTGGGTGCCCGCGTGGCTTGGTCTGCCGCGGACAACGGGCTACAAATCCACGGCGGAAACGGCTTCGCGCTTGAATATTCAATCAGCCGTATCCTGTGTGACGCGCGTATTCTGAACATCTTTGAAGGTGCCGCCGAAATTCAGGCCCAAGTGATCGCACGTCGCTTGATGGATTGATGGTATGACGGGGAATTTCCCGTTGGACAGAATTTCACGATTTACAAAACTGGCGCAAAGGAGATCCCGATGCGCCAGTTTTTTATCGTAGTCTTTGCATTTGTCCTTAGTGGCTGCAACAGCGCCAAAGATATTGGTGGCATGTATCACATGATCAGTGATGATCCAGCATTGCAACGTATCACCTTGGAAATCGACGGCACACGCGTTTCAGGCCAAGGCACCTGCAATCGATATTTTTGATCAATTACGTACTCAGATACAGGTTCTAACAGTATTCAGGTAGGGCCTTATTGCCTCAACAAAAAAGGCCTGTCCCAACCTATCGGCAGAGCAAAGCTATTTCCATCTTATTTGCAACATCGATATTAACAACACCCGTTTTTGGGGATCAATTGCGGGTCGTGGTCGACATCCCGCCCGTTCACGGCATTGTTGATGGTATTCTGGGATCGAATGCAAGCATTACGACACTGATCGGCAGCGGTGTAGATCCACACAACTACACCATGAAACCCAGCCATGCCGCCGCGCTGTCGAACGCAGATTTGATTGTGCTGATTGGTGAAGCGCTAACACCAAGTCTGGCGGAAAAGTTACCCTCATTAGCAAATAATGCAAAAATCATCGAACTTGCCGAGGTCCCAAATGTGCATCTGATCGCTTATGAAGACGCGCAAGAGGACCATGAAGATGATGCCCGTCATGACGACGAGCATCACGATGATCATAAAGACCATAACCATGATGCAGATCATGACGACCACGCACACGAAGGCCACGATGAACATGATCACGGCGACGCGCACCATGATGACGACGAACATCACGGTGACCACAAAGATCATGAGGATCACGATGATCATGC
>Ga0213864_10001565_pt1 | contig 10242 bp, 4 predicted proteins | sample PICome_5_FD_160078 | JGI IMG/M metagenome (GOLD analysis project Ga0213864, IMG submission 160078) | Coastal seawater microbial communities near Pivers Island, North Carolina, United States - PICO247 | ecosystem: Environmental > Aquatic > Marine > Coastal | place: USA: North Carolina | collected... | reverse complement strand
AAATAATGTCTCCAACTTGCTTGCCCAGAATAGCTTTAGAAAGTGGAGATAACCAACTTATCTTATTTTCTTTAGGGTCCACTTCAGGAACACCAACAATCTGAATCATGTTAATCTGACTCGTGTGTAAATTTTCATACTCAACTGATGCTCCAAAAAAGACCTTGTCCTTATTTTCTTGCTCAAGCGGATCAATAATCTTTGAATCTTCTATAGCGGTAAGTAAATATTTTACTCGGGAATCAATTTGTCTTAACCTCTTCTTACCATAAATGTAATCGCCATTTTCAGATCGATCTCCATTGCTAGCTGCCCATGACACATCTTTCACAACCCTGGGTCGATCGACTTTTAAAAGATAATTTAACTCTTCCCTCAAATGCAAAAAACCATTTTTTGTCAGATAAGATGATTGCTCGCTCATAATATTGTTTTACTATAAAATTCAAATGTGAAAGATAACATAATTACAATTTGTAAAAATGACATTTACTTTAAAAGATTCATCCATTTAAATAAATCCACCCACTTTAACACCTTCACCCTTTTTGAATTTATTTCAAATGAATTAAGTAATTATTATCTTTCTTCCAATAAAGTTAGTAAAAAGATAATTAATAAATTAGAAGAATATATCATTCTAGAAGAGATTATTACTGATGAAATTGTGGGGTATGGAAATCAATTTCTTCACGATATCGACTCACTCGTATTTTTTGTCCAGAATGCCATAAAAAATATTCATGAGTACGACATAGATTTTGAGGATGGGTCATTTAATCTATCTGTTGAAAATAAATTTCTATGGTCGGTAATGGATAGATATAACAAATATTTAAATGAAAATGATCTATTTACATATCACCAAGCAATTAATTTCTTTATTAAAAATATCGAATTTGATAATAAGGTCCAATTAATTGGTTTTAACCTCGACACACCTCTGAATCAATTAATTCAGGATAAGTTTAAAACATTAAAGAGTAATTCTTTAAAAAAAGATAATGACGACTATATCATTCAGCAATTTGATAATGAGCTCCAAGAATTTAACTGCATAAGTGATGAAATTATTTGCAAACATTTGCAAGGGGAAAAAATTGCAATTATTTCTGAAGATGTCAACAAAATTGTAACAACCTTCTATCCAACGCTGACAAGCCTGCAAACATACAACAAAGAAGCAAACGGACAAGAGCCAATTAGGTTAAATGTTCCCAATCAAACAGCTTTATCAAAATCTCCAATCATTCGTAGTATTTTTACTTTTTTTGATTTGCACTTCGGCTATTATGTTTCAGTCGAAAAGATACGCCACTTTGTAGTCACCTGCTTTCAAATTGATCTCTTTCTGGTCAGTGATCTGGATCAAAAGATCAAAATGCTTAAAAGGCATGGAGTCAAAAAAATTAACCTAAAAAAATTTAATGAAATTATTGAATCTACTCCATTAAATAAATCTTGTTTTGAAGAAATAGCTAAATTACAAAGTAATTTAGCTATAGCAGATTGGGGAACTTACCTTGCCAAAATATTAGAAAGTAATTTATTTTGGAGTGAGCTAAAAATAAATGATGCATTAGTAGAGGACTTAAGTAGTTTTATTAATCTAATTAATAAATTTAACTCGGTTAGAAAACATAAAATTATTAATTATTTAGAGTTTAAAAAATATCTCAACATTATCCTAAACCAGACACAAAAAAACTTTTTTTTATCAAGCAATACAATTGATATCTACTCTCTTGATGATGAAGTTATCTCCAATTATGATGCTATATACCTCATAGATTTTATCGATCGAAAAAATCAAAGTAGTTTAAGAAATCCCTTACTCCCCTTCTATCATCTCAAAAAAATAAATGATTTCAATAAAAGAAAAGTATTTATACAAAATCAATTAAATAAATTGTCAGAAAAAGGTAATTTATCGATTTCATATTCATTATTGACGGATAATATAGAAAATACCATTGCATCATCTGTTTCATTTAAAGAGGTTGTCAAAAAAAAATATTCAAAAGATTATGATTTTCTTCATGAAAATAAGACCCTATCACTAGATAATGACCACACAGGTAAAACATTACCCAAAGAAATTAAAAATATTCGAGGCTTACTAGAGCGTCTACAAATTTGTCCGCGATGGGCTTTTTATGAAGATGTTCTTCAATGCAAAGACGAGTCAAATCATCTGACGGAAGAATATAGTCCACGCTTAAGAGGTATTCTAATTCACGAGGCACTTCATACCATCTGGAAAAAGCTTAAAAATTTTAAGAACCTAAATAAAATTGACAATTTAGGTGAATTCATAAGACCTATTCTTGAAATGTGTTTAGAAGCGAAGTATGAATTTTCAATAATGGGTGATTCAGTAAAAAAATTTGAAATTGAAAAATGTACAGCATTAATTCAAGAGTTGCTTAAAATAGAAAAGAAGAGATTCTCATTTTCAATTCAAAGTTTGGAGCTAAAACAACAATTTATTCATGGAGAATATGTATTTGATCTTATTAAGGATAGGGTTGATAAGGACGATAAAGGAATTCATATCATTGACTATAAAACAGGTAAATTACCTACGGCGAAGTCCTGGACAGACGTGCCCATTAAAAATTTTCAGATTCCCTTATATTTTTTATTTTCTGACAGCGATATCAGCTCATTATTACTTTATGAAATTAATCAAAAGAGAATTGCTATCAAGAGATTTACATTTAAGGAAAAAGAACAACAAATGGCTGACGACATCCCTCAACAGTTCATTAATAAAAGTTATATGGATCTTAAGAAAATATGGCTGGATGAGATTAACCGTTTGATGCAACTATACAAACAAGGGTATTTTCCTAACTCATTTGATAAAGAGGAAGATCTAACCTATTGTGGTAACAAAATTCTTCTTCGCCTTCCAGAAAAAAAATACCAATACGAGTTATAACAAATGAGCAGCGGTGACATTCATAATAGGATTAAGTGTCTTGAATTAAAGTCAATAATTGTTCAAGCCCCAGCAGGATCTGGCAAAACAGAACTATTGACTCAACGCTTTATAAAGCTCCTTGCTCAGGTCAATTCTCCAAGAGAGATATTGGCTGTAACTTTCACAAATAAAGCTGCAGCTGAAATGAAAAACCGGATAACGAATTATCTACAAAATAAAACCATACCTATAAATGACACGACAAAAATATTAATTGATCTTTTGCATGAGGAAATAGAAAAAAGAGGAGTAACTGTCGATGAAATCATCTCAGATTTTAATATCCTAACCATTGACGCACTTAATCAACAAATTATCAATTCCATCCCACTGCTGACACAGTATGGTTACCAATCAGCGATTATTGAAGATGCCGCATCCATTCATTCTGAGATCATAAAAGAAATTATTTATGCAGAAAAAAATTCGGAATCAATTCATAAGATTCTCTTTATTTTAAATATTGAATTTCCCCAACTCGAAAATTACTTCTTGGAACTCCTAACAAATAGAGATAAATGGATTCACTATATCTTTGATTATGAAAGTAGTAATGAATTTGATAGATATATCAAGCAAGAAGAGGAAAAATGCTTAACACACTTACAAAAAGTGTTTAATCTTAACGATTCAATACACTCGAAGAAAAAGGAATTGCTTCAGTGTATTGACTCGATTTACACCAAACAAAAAAGTATTAGAAAAAATATTAAAGAAGAAGATTTATTCTTCTTTAATGAAAATTCTGTTAGTAATGTTAGTAAAGACATGGAATGGCCAGATTTTGCATGCTTTGAGAAAGAGTACTATTTTCTAAATATTTCTAATTTGCATCAGTACGATATCTTGAAGACGCTAGTACCAATTCTCAAAGAAGCCTATGCCAGAATTAAATTGCACTTTAGTCAAAATAAAATTATTGATTTTCCTGAAATTACTTTACAGGCTCTACTGGCATTAAAAAATGAATCAGGATTTACGGATTTAAATAACTACCTAAACATTAAGTATTCTCATATTCTAGTTGATGAATTTCAGGATACCAATAATAATCAATTACAATTATTTAAATATCTTACCCATGGCTGGGGTCCAGAGAATACTTTTTTTTGCGTCGGGGATCCTATGCAGTCGATTTATCGATTTAGACAATCAGACGTTCGAATATTTTTAGATACTATTAAGAACGGAATTGGAAATGTAAAGTTAAATCATATTATTCTTTCCGTAAATAATAGATCTAAAAGTCGCTTAATTCATTGGTTTAACTCACGTTTTTCTAAAATTTTTACAGAACAACATATTGACAACGGTAGCATTCAGTACCAATTATGCAACCCTAGAATAGAAGATGATAGTGGCTCATTAAATTTTTTATCATACTCCTCTGAATCATCCTCAAAACCTTCAGACCTGGAAGCTGAATTAATCTGCCAACAGATATTAGCAAGTCAACATGAGTCTATAGCGGTAATTGCAAGGTCACGGAATCATCTAAAGCCAATTGTTTCATATATAAAAAAAAATTATGCAAAACAGATTCCAATTAATGCGATCGAACTTGAATCATTAATTAACCACCAATGTGTACAAGATATTCTTGCATTAACATTAGCTATACTTGATTTTAGCGACCGAACCCATTGGATAGCAACAATCCAGTCACCCTTATGTGGGCTAACAATCAAAGATCTCAATATCTTATTTGCTAATAAAGATGACAATATATGGAAACTGATTAATTCTGAAAAAGTTAAAGAATTAAATATTGAGAGTCAAAAGAGAATTAAGAATTTAATTAAGCTAATTAAAATTCATTATTCGTCAATGCACATGGCTAAGTGGAGTGAAATTATTAGATCATTGTGGATAGACTTAGCAGGAATTAAATCTTTATACATAAAAGAGGACATCGAATACATAGACTACTATTTACGAATCCTACAAAAATTTGATTCAAATGAAATAGATAAAGAAATTTTAATTAATACTGTTACTGAAACTATGGTATCCGATGTAAATAGTAATAAAAAGGCTGTTTCGTTTTTAACTATCCACAAATCAAAGGGGTTAGAATTTGATCATGTCATTATTCCAGGGATAGATAAATCTACCCGACCAAACATTCCTTCATTGATTAATTTTGATCACATAGATGGTGCTAATAAAAGTATCTCATCAATCAAAATCAATAATGATGAAATCTACTCACTACACGGTTACCATGAACAAAAAAATAAAATTAAAGAATATAATGAATTAAAAAGATTACTTTATGTTGCTGTTACCCGGGCTATCAATCAGCTAGACCTTGTAGCTGAAATAAATCCAAACAATCAAACCATTAAGAAAAATACTTTCTTACATTTTCTTTGGGATGACTTTTACACCACAAACCCTCAAAGTACTGATGTTGAGAAGCCTTCTAATAGATATGAAAAATTTTCACCAAAATTGTTTAAAATTCCTCTTACGGAGTATATCAATGACAAGAAGGAAGGCCTTGAAGAGTTTTCCCAGATTTCATTGAAAGAGAACCTCAACATTGAGACCGAAGAAATCTATGTGGGTATCATCGTTCATAAATATCTCGAGTTGGTACATAAAAATTTTGATATAAATCATCATGATCAATTTGTAAAAAAAATGCTGAATACTTTAAATATTGACAAATCTCTTAATCTCAAAGAGATCGCTAATGAGTCTATGATTTGTATTAACAATATTCATCAAACTGAATCTGGACGAAAGATATTAAAAAAATATGATAACGATCAATGTGAACTCAAGGTTTCAATTCCAAATAGAGATCAAACTAACTATCGCGTGGATAGGACGTTTATCAACAATAATGAACGTTGGATTATTGACTATAAATACCATAAAGAGAAAGACAACCTGAACACATTAGCGCTCAATTACAAGAATCAATTGGATCGATATGCATCCTTTTTCACTGATCATAAGGTAAGACAATTCATTTATTTCTTGAAACAAGGTGAGTTAATTGAGATTTAATCTTTAAGATCAACTACAAGGGATTTAATCTTATTCAACTTGTCTAGTGGACGCTCAAAATCACCTGCTAAAGTAATTCTATTCGGACCATCAAGCTTAATGTGTTTATTCGACTGAACTAGATCAATGATCTTTAATGGATCAATGTTATTCTTTTCCCTAAAATTCAAACTAATAGTTTTCTTTCCAGCATCAATTTTAGTCACGTCTATATCTTTGGTTATTATACGGATGTGATGAATTATAAATAAATTTTCAGTCTGCTCAGGAGCAACTCCAAAACGATCAATAAGCTCCTCCTGTATCATTTGTAAATCATCTAATGACTCACATGATGATAATCTCTTATAGATCACAAGCCGTTCATTTGGGTCACCGCAATATTGATTTGTCAGTATCGCTGGGGCATGAATATTAATTTCATTGTTTTCGTTATAGTCAGCATTAATATCAAGAGTTTCATTATTTTTTAGGTGTGCAACAGCTCGGTTCAGCATTTTTAAATACATTGAAAATCCAATTTCATGGATTTCTCCACTTTGTTGGTCTCCTAATATCTCTCCAGCACCACGAATCTCAAGATCATGCATCGCCAAGAAATAGCCAGAGCCTAAATCTTCAAGATACTGAATAGCTTCCAATCTTTTTTTAGCTTTACTTGTAAGACTTCGATTTTCATCAATTAATAAGTATGCAAACGCTTGATGATGGGAGCGTCCAACACGACCCCTTAATTGGTGTAACTGAGATAACCCAAAGCGGTCTGCATTATTAATAATAATAGTATTTGAGGTTGGTATATCGATACCCGTTTCAATAATCGTTGTGCAAAGCAACAAATTAAATCTTTGTTGATGGAAATCTTTCATAACTTGTTCAAGCTCTTTTTCTTTCATCTGGCCATGAGCAATTGCTACCTTTGCGTCAGGCATGATTTTTGTTAATTTTTCATTGATTGCATAGATAGAACTAACATCATTATGTAAAAAGTAAGCTTGCCCGCCGCGATTAAATTCTCTTGTGAGGGCTTCCTTTATTATCCCTTCTGAAAAATTCTTTACCATGGTCTTAATTGACAATCTTTTTTGCGGAGGTGTAGAGATAATTGAAAAATCTCGTAACCCTTCTAACGACATGGAAAGAGTTCGTGGTATGGGTGTAGCAGTTAAAGCCAGGAAGTCCGTATTTGTTTTAAACTTCTTGAGCATTTCCTTTTGACGAACGCCAAAACGATGCTCTTCATCGACAATAATAAGGCCAATATTGTCTATTTTTATATCTTTTTGCAATAAACGGTGAGTGCCGATGACAATATCTACTTTTCCATTGGCTAGTTTTTCTAGGACATCATTTTGCTGCTTATTGCTTTTGAACCTTGATATTTCCTCAATCTCCACAGGGAATGAGCTAAATCGATCAACGAAATTATTATAGTGTTGACTGGCAAGCAAGGTTGTAGGTACTAATATTATTACCTGACGGTTATTCATGATAGAAATAAACGCTGCTCGCATTGCTACCTCAGTTTTACCAAAACCAACATCGCCACAGATAAGCCGATCCATTGGTCTGGCAGATTCCATATCTTTGATTACAGACTCAATTGCCTGCATTTGATCTGGAGTCTCCTCAAAGGGAAATTCATTCGCAAATTTCTGATATTCAAACAAGTCAATTTTTGACACCAATCCCTTCTTCTTTTCTCTTAAAGCATATAGATTTAAAAGTTCTGCTGCTGTGTCATAAACCTGTTTTAACGCCTTTCTTTTTTCTTTTTCCCATTGCCCTGATCCTAATTTATGTAATGGTGCCGACTCGATAGGTCCACCTGTATATCTAGAAATAGAGTTTAATTGGGTAACGGGGACATACAACTTGTCGTCTTTTTCATAAGTTAACAATAAAAATTCATTTATTGAGCCTAGCATATCCAGTTGGACCAAACCTTGATATCTTCCAACTCCATGGTTCTCATGAACAACAGGATCACCAACTGATATCTCCGAAAGGTCTTTAATTACAACCTCGGCGTTATAATCCTTGCTTTTATATTTTGATTTTTCTTGATGAATGAAATCAGGAAATAAATCATACTCGGTGAATACTTCAAAAGTATCATTAGAAAATCCTTCTTTCAAGGGAGATTGAATAAGCTGATGCTCAATTACTGGATCTAATAAATTAATACTTTCAGATCTCTTTAGATTTAGGTCACACTCAGTGAGCATCTTATGAATTGTTTCTCTTCGACCTAAACTCTCTGCTGAAATGATGATTTTTTTGGGGCATTGGTTAATGTAATCCGCTATATTTTTATAACCGTCCTTATAATCGATAGTAATTTTAGGCAGCGGATTGTCTTTTACCTCAAAATTAAGATTTTTAAAACGTTTTAAGTCTTCATGAAATTTTATAGAATCCATCATGATCTCTTCTGGATTCAATATTGGTCGCTCAATGTCATAAGCATACATTTTGAATCTTGTTTGAGCATCTAGCCAATAGTGTTCTATGCTAGATGATAATTTAAAAGGGACATCGATTAATGTTTCATCGGGAAGATAATCAAAAATTGTATTGGTCTCTTGAAAAAAAATTGGCAAGTACCACTCCATGCCAGCAAAGGGGATCTTATTTGATACGTTTGTATAAATTGGAGACTTGCTTGGATCACCAGTAAATCTTTCGCGATAATTTTTTCTGAAGGTCTCAATAGATAATTCAGTAAGCGGACATTCTCGTGCCGGTAATATCTCTATTTTATTTGTTGGATAAATACTTTTTTGTGTTTCAACATCAAAGGTTTTTATACTTTCTATTTCAGTATCAAAAAAATCAATCCTGTATGGAATTGTTGATCCCATAGGAAATAAATCAATCAAACCTCCTCTTACTGCAAATTCCCCTGGATGAAAAACCTTTTGAACATTAATGTATCCATTCTCTATCAAGACTGTTTTTAAAGCCTCTAGATCAACTTGTTGCCCTTTGTTATAAAAAAAACTATTCTGGATGATGTACTGCTTTGGTGGTAAGTAATTTAATGCAGATGTTGCTGGAATAATTAAAATATCGAAAGCTTTTTGGGTGATTAAAAATAGAGACTTTAAACGATCCGAGATTAAATCAGGATGGGGTGAAACGCTATCGTAAGGCAATGTTTCCCAATCAGGGATCATAGAGACCTCAAGATCTTTATTTAACCAGTCCATCTCCTGCTGAAGCCGCGCAGCAACATAACTGTCTTTAGTAAAAATAACTAATGGAATATTCTTAGTTCTTAATTCAGAACAATAGAATTTTATTATCTGATAAGCATAAGATGTGTAATTCAGTATATTTTTTGTATTTGTATTCATTTGGCTTTAAAATTAAGCAGTCATTATAAACACATTCAATCCACATGGAAGATAAAGAAATAATTGCTATAAAAGCACTCGATTATGTAACGGATAATTCTGTGATCGGATTAGGTACAGGGTCAACTGCTAATTTTTTTATTAAACACCTTGCTAAAAAAATTAAGAATGAACAATTAAATATAAAGGTTGTGGCAAGCTCCACCGTATCTGAAATAGAAGCTATAAGAAATAAATTAAATTTGATTGGTATCGATACACTGGAAACTCTTGATCTGTATGTGGATGGAGCAGACGAAATTACAAATAATTTAAATGTATTAAAAGGACGTGGCTACGATTTAGTAAAAGAGAAGATGCTCGCCCAAAGTGCTGATAAATTTATCATTATTGCCGACCAATCAAAAAGAGTTGCTGGTATTGGCGAAAATTATCCAATTCCTATTGAGGTCTTAAAAAGCACTTGGAGATTAAGTAAAAAAATTCTGGATAAATATGGTAAGGGAAGCTTAAGAAAGAATGCAGCCGGAGATGCATATGCCATCTCATCTGCTGGGAATTATATTTTCGATTACTCTTTTGATGCAATGCCCTTAAGAGAACTTCATGAAAAAATATTAACCACACCAGGGGTTATTGAAACTGGCATTTTTTACGAAATTACTGATTGTGCCCTTATTGTTGATAATGGGCAAATTGAAGTGCTCTCTAAATAGAAATCATTGTTTTGTTTTTCATGTAAGGTTGTAATACAGGTGGTATTTTAATAGAGCCGTCTGCTGTTTGATTATTTTCCATTATGGCCACAAGCGTTCGACCTACAGCAAGGCCTGAACCGTTCAATGTGTGTACCAGTGTATTCTTACCCTCATCATTTTT
>Ga0213864_10001563_pt1 | contig 10246 bp, 7 predicted proteins | sample PICome_5_FD_160078 | JGI IMG/M metagenome (GOLD analysis project Ga0213864, IMG submission 160078) | Coastal seawater microbial communities near Pivers Island, North Carolina, United States - PICO247 | ecosystem: Environmental > Aquatic > Marine > Coastal | place: USA: North Carolina | collected... | reverse complement strand
TGAGACTGTGTTTCCGCTGCGGCAGTGAACGATTGAGCTAGGGAGGCGATGGTTGATTCGAGTTGCTGGCTTTGGGATTGGAGATTTTCAAGAAGGGTTCCCAGTTCCTCCATCCTTTCACGAGTTAGTGACGCTGCATCGGACCATGAGCGTTCACCAAAAATACCGCTTCCAAGATCAACAATTGTTGTTCCTTCTCCGCCACCAGGATGCTGACACGTAAGCGTCACGCCTGCACCAATCGAAACGTGCATTTTCATCTCTGCATCGTGATTTTTCTTTGACAGGGTTTCAAGAATGGTGGCCGTAACGTCGTGTTCACCAAGGACATTGATGACTTGTTCAATCCGTTCTTGAACTTCATGAAATCGTTCTCGATTCATTTCGACGAGTCGTGCCGTTCGTTGAAGTTCTGATTGTTCCACGAGACCGCCTCAACAACGCCTGTGATGCGACCTTCATGAATGCGGCGATGCTGCAATCACTCTTCTTCAGCCGCTGGTGCAATGGTGCCACCAGCTGCTGCAATTTCTTCACGGAAGTGGTGAAGAACGCTTGGTTCAAGAGAGGTTCGAGGATCGATTTCGTTGACAGAATCGATGTTAATCGCACGGCGTGATGCCTTATGGCGGGAGCCGATGATCGAGTAGACTCGATGTTCTGCATCGGCTTTTGAGGATGCTACAACGTCGAGTGAGAATTTTTGTCGGAGTCGACCGAACGGAGCTTGTCCATCAACACGGAAGGCCTTCATGATTCCAAGGCGATTCGTTTCTTGATTTAAACGCGATGGTTGGTGATCGGCGCGAGCATCGCGTGTTTCATCAACGTGGAAGAGCAGCATGAGGTTGTGCGAAGCCTCCTGTTAGCGTTCCTCCTCCTCGCAGCACCTCTCCCTGTAGGAGAATTGGTGGAGAGTGAGGTGTTTTTCGGCCAAGAGATTGTGCTTCAACTTCCAGAAAATCAAGTTTGGAGTCAACACGATTGGAATGAATTGGGTGCTTTCGGTTATAATCCCCTTCGTCTCGTCACCCCTTCAGAACTCCTCGCATGGAAATCGGCCGCTGATGCCCAGCACCCTCGGGCCTCTGAAAGTGATGCGAAGGAAGCTGCTTGGAAATCGACCCCGGCTGACGGTCAACTGGTTCGAATCGTGTTTGAACCTGGACTTCCAACACACGCCGTTGATTATGTTCAGCAGCAGATTCAAGATTATGGAAACAATGTATTGGGGTCAATCGACCAGGGGTTTTTGCCTTCGATGACGATTGTTTGGACTTCTGAGGCCAGTATGGAACAACTCGCAAATATCGAGGGCATTCTTTGGCTTGAACCTCAGGTGATGACCGAAGGAAGAAACCTTGAATCTGCGAAATTGCTAACACAATCATCCTCCAACGCGTATCCATCCGCTTGGACGTATGGGCTCAATGGTTCTGGGGTTGTTATCGGTGTCGCCGATACTGGTATCGATTCAGACCACTCGTGCTTCCGAAACATCTCAGATGCTTCAATTGGTTTCGATCATCGGAAATTGTTGCATGTGAACACAACCATCGATGATTGGGACAATTCAGGGCAGTCCGATTACCGTCACGGCACACATACTGCTGGAATTCTTGGTTGCCATCCGTTCACTACTGCAACAGAGGACGACATTCCCTCTGCTGTCATGTCCCTTGGATACGATACTCGATTGGTTGTCCAAGATATTGTTTCAGAACAAGGATGGCAGCCTCCAGATGTGGATTTGCTCCTTGCTGAATCTGCAATGTATGGCGGGTATCTTCATTCCAATTCATGGGGCGATGATACCACGGATTATACCTTGAGATCGGGTGATTTCGATGCTTTCACTCGCGAATTCCCTTGGACGTTACCACTGATTGCACCTGGAAATAATGGTGGCTCAGTTCTTGAACCTGCTAACGCAAGAAATGTGATTGCGATAGGGGCATCGACAAAGGATGCCGTGCCTGAGCGTTGGATGTCGTCCGTCCATGGGCCTACGGATGCAGAAACACGCGGAATCTTTGCTCTTGCTCCTGGCGTGTCAATTGTTTCGGCACGCTCGGATGGATCTCCTGACACATACAACGCTGGACAGCACACACTAAGCGGAACAAGTATGTCGACGCCAATGGCAGCTACTTTTGCAAGCGTCTTACAGCAGATGGTTCAGGAAGGTTGGTTGACCGGTCACAACGAGACACGAACGGAGCATGCTCTTGAACAGCGTGCTCCTTGGTTTGAATCCGAAACATCTCAGAATAGTGTGCTTCTCGGAGATGGGTTCACTCCTTCAGCACCGATGATGAGGGCTTTACTTTCACTTTCCTCAACACCATTGAATGAGGCGAATAGAAACGGTGGCGAGGGTGGATCAACTGCTCCGAATACTTACGATGGTTGGGGGTTGCTCAATCTTAGTGAGATTATCAATTTCGATAACCTAGCCCTACCCTCATCCGATGGCGAACGTCCTGTGACAGATGTTTGGATTCATGATTCCTACCGTCTCGTTGGAAAAGATCCAGCAGACCACCTCTTTGATCGAATGGGTGATGCTCAACCGATAGAGTATCTGATGGAAAACAACTGGGATGGTGAAGGAGCAGTTGGTCCTTTCCTTGAAACAGGTGATGTCTTCCAACAGCGATTCATCCTCAACGGGGATTCTCTCGATGTTCGATTATCGATTCAAGCCAAACCGGAACCGCACCTTGTCGATGATGTCCAACTCATGGTTCGTCTGCCTGATGGTCGGTTTGCAGTTGGAGAGAGTTACCGCAGTGATGGTCGTTCAATGCTGTATTACGATTTCGCAGACCATTTGAACACAACGGTCTTCCCTTCAACAAACGAAACGACCGTAGGAATTCATTTGGATGAAAACACATTGAGTGGTATTGAGTACGCTGATGTTTTCGTCATTGGACGTTACATCACGCCTGGAAATCAACCCGGTACATTGGGCATTGAAGGAGATCGTGTAGGATTTGGTCTTGCGCTTCGAGGTGTTGAACTCGATCCACTCAATCATTCAGATGCAGATGGTGATGGTATTCCCTACGAAAACGATGAGTGTCCATTCACCAACGCTCTTGGCTGGGATGCGAATGAAGATGGTTGTATTGATGATCTCGATGAGGATGGTATCGCAGATAATCTCGATGATTGTTTGACAACACCTCAAGGCGTGCCTGTCACCGAGAAGGGTTGTGCGCAACAAAATGATGTTCCTCGTATTTTCATTGATGATGTCTTGTTGAAAGAACACGGAAATGAAACTATCACCGTTCTCTACTCCATTCTCGATGAGGATGATGTGAATGTAACGATTGTTTTGGAGCGTGTTGAACCTATGGCTGGTAGCGTCGAGGCTTGTTCAACAACTGTCAAGAATAATTCGTGGAATCAGTGTTTGGTCAACATCCCTCAAGACTTCTTTCCCCTAAGTCCAAATGGAAATTGGACGGTGCATATCCTCGCTCAGGATTTGAATTCCAGTTCATGGACATCTCCCGCCTCAACAACCACGCTTTCAGAACCATTCACGATTTTTGTACCTGAACAAACAACACCTATTGAGAGTAAATCTATTTCGTGGTTCAGCACGGTGTTATGGTCGTCGATTGCGTTAGCATTTCTTGTCTCCGTCCTCATTCAATTGAAGTTCAATAAAAGCGGAAATCTGGAGAATTAGGCATCCAATTGTCCATGCTTAGGAAGGGCTATCTTCAAACCTTATGGCATCCACGCTGGTATATCCGAGAAGGTGTTCATGATGAGCGGACGATTATATGTTGGGATTGACCTAGGAACGTTTCAGTCGACTATTGCTTCAAGTGCGGGTGCCATGCATTCCGTAGAAACTGTGGTTGGACGACCAAAAGACCCGGTAGCACGAAACTTCCTCAAGCGAGATGTTCTCTTTGGCGCAGATGCACTCAAGAACAAACTTGCTTGCAACCTTTACCGTCCAATGGCAGCAGGTGTTGCTCAGGATGATGAAGCAAACCTCGCTGCAGCGAAGGCTTTCGTTTCACACCTGATTGAAACCGTTGATCCTGAAGAATTCGACGAAGTCTTCGGCGTCATCTGTTCTCCAAGCCACGTTTCCTTTACCGACAAGAGCAATCTTGTTGCAACACTACGTGGTCAAGTCAATGCCATCATGGTCGTTACAGAACCATTCGCTACTGCATTCGCCATCAATGAAATTGGTGGTTCCATTGTCGTCGACATTGGAGCAGGAACGACAGACATTGCCCGAATCCATGGCACCTTCCCAACCGACGAAGACCAAGTTACCATCCAAGAAGCTGGCGACTGGCTCGACCTTGAGTTGAAGAATCTGATTGCCAAGAAGTTCACTGGAGCGCAGATTACCAAGGACATGGTTCGAAAGTGGAAGGAAGAATCCTCCTATGTCGGTGGCGATGTTCGAACGGTTGAAGTCTCTTTATCCGTTGATGGAAAGAGCCAGAACGTCGACATTGGCGACCTCATCCAAGAGGCGTGTGAATTGTTGGTTCCTAAAGTCGGAAACGCCATCAAGCGCATCGTTGCTGAAGCGGATCCAGAATACCAACCAGTTCTTCGAAACAACATCATCTTGTCCGGTGGAGGTTCCCTTATCGAAGGTCTCGCTGAGCGAGTTGCACGAGAAATCTCTGACATCGGTGATGTCAACGTCTGGTGTGTTGAGAACCCGTTGGAAAAGGTCGCTGAGGGTGCACTCATGCTTGCAGGTGAAATGCCTGATGACATGTACACCGCCATCAACTGATTTGGTTCTGTAGATTCACTACGAAATCGGGCATCTCATGCCTTGATTTACAGGGAAGGTTCAAGAGTGGTTGAGGTTCGATAGTCCCCTGTATGACGCTCGGCGCTCCCAACCCAGATGCCTCTCGTGGGCAAACAACCAGTCCTGGAAACGACAGGGCTGCTCTTGAAGGGATGCTGAAAAGTTATCCAGTCGATCAACTGGTCGAAGAGGTTCTCATCGCTTGGGATGAACTTGGACGAAGGAACGAAGAGGTTGTGACAATCAAGCAACGTCTACGTGTTTTGGAACTTGACCTTGCAGAACGGGAAGACGAAGTCGCACCCGAAATCCAACGCCTTCATGAATCTGAGGAGCAATTGAAAGAAGCTGAAGCACGTATTGTTCATCTTGATCGTCTCTTGAATGATACTCGACAAGAACTGGACGCTCAGTCGTCTTCCCTTTCCAAAGAACAACAAGATGCTCTCCATGAAGAGGTTGAGCAACTTCGCACATTGAGCATCTCTCAGGATGAGGTGATTGCTGAAATGGAAGGTCGAATGGGTCTCATGGTCGAAGCACTTGAGAAGGCGGCTGATGCTGGGCTTACCTCGGTAACTGCTGATGAGGTCCGTTCTCTGAAAAATCAACTCGATGAAAAATCCGCCCAATACGATGCTGAAGTGGCTGCAAACAATGCTCTTGAAGAAGAACGTCAACGTCTACGTGACATTGCCGATCGAATGCGTGGACTCTTGGACGCTCGTGACAAGAGGCTTGCAGATTTAGAAGAGCAACTTGAACGCGTCATGCAAGGACCTCGTTCAGTCTCAGCAGAGCATGATTACCTGGTGGAGCAAATTGAAGAAATGAAGCGTCGCCTCCTTGAACGTAATCGGGAGTATGAATCCCTACGTCGTCGTGAGCGTCGCCTCCATACGGATGTCTTTGAGCGAGATGAGCGAATCCAACAAATGTCACTGACCATCACGGATCTTGAGGCCGCCCTCACCGATCGTGTTGCTGAAATTCGAGAGTTGGAATCTCAAAACGTGGTTGCAATGCAAGAGGTTACCAGTGTACGACGCGGTGAACGAACCCGTGAGGTTGTTGGCCGTGTCTTCGCCGATTCACTCTCTTTGGTTCGAGGTCATGATGCGAGAGAAGCAAAGCGAGAAGCTTATGCAAACAGTCCGGATGTTGAACGTACACTCTCCACCCCTGATGCTGACGATATGCGAAATCTAGCAGAAGGCGGTACGGTTCATTTGGGAGTCGAAGAGACGGAATTGCCTCAAGGCATGGATGTCGATGGCGTTCGTCCACCTTCCCCTGGTGGTAGTGGAGACCCTGTCTTGTTCGACGATGATTCAGAGAGCGTTGATGAGTGATTGCAATCGCTCTTTGAGCAATCGTAAATCATCATACTCTTCCGTAATTGTACCAGTTACGATATAATCCGCTCCTGCCTCCGCAGCAGCCTTCATTTGTTCTGGTGTACGTATTCCGCCCCCAACAATGAGAGTGCAATGCATTGCTGATTTTGCAGACTTGATGAGATCCATTGATACGGGTGATGATGCTCCTGATCCTGCTTCCAAATAAACGGTGGAAAAACCATACATTTCGGCTGTTTGACAATAGGCAGACACAAGGTCTGTGTCCTCTGAATGAATTAAGTTCGCTTGCCCGACTTCACCAACCGCCCCTCCTGGAGCGCACACGATGTAACCTGTTGGAATGGTTTGGAGGCCTGCTTTAGCAATGTATGGCGCACCTGAAAGTTGCTCCTCAATGAGGAATCGTCGCGAGGTACTGTTCATCAGCATCATGAACAAAATTCCATCGGCTTTTGCAGACATTGCGTGTGCTCCACCAGGGAACAAGATTACTGGGATGTTCCACGTCTCTTCATCAGCATCTGGGTGTTGGCTTGCTGCAAACATGGCGAGTTCAAGTGCTTCTTGAATTGCGCCGCATGTGGCATCAACGATATTGCTGCCAGTATCTGTTGAGCCGCCAACGAAAATCGCTGATGTGCCGCACTCAACAGCAACAAGTGCACGTTGTGCTGCAATTTCAGGAGATTGTTTGTCTGGATCGATGAGTGTGATGTGCTTCGTTCGAGATGCTCCGCCTGTGAGCATTGATTCGTCATGCATCCACATTCATTCTCACCCGATGGTTTGAGTGTGGAGGAGAGAGTTGTTAAGGAATTTCATGATTCACGAGCAAGAGTTCACATACCGTATCGAAAAAGCATCGACCATGGATGGTGTTGAGAGACCTTTACGAAGTATTCTCTCACGTTCAGATGCTCCAAAAGGGAAAATCCGTCTCGCCATACTGTGTTCAATTCTCAACAAAATATGGGATTTAGCCCCTCCTTTACTCATCGGTGTTGCCGTTGATGTTGTCGTTCAAAAGGAGGATTCGTTGTTAGCGCAATGGGGCATTATCGACCCTTGGAATCAACTGATTGTCCTTGCTATCGCAACCTTTGTGATATGGGGTCTCGAATCGTTGTTCGAGTATTTCTATGCTGTTTTATGGCGCAATCTTGCTCAAACAGTACAGCACAATCTGCGTATCACAACCTTTGATCATGTTCAAAACCAATCCATGACCTGGTTCGATGAACATCAAAAGGGCGACCTTCTTGCCATCATGAACGATGATGTGAATCAACTTGAGCGGTTTCTCGACAAGGGTGCTAACGATCTCTTGCAAGTCACAACAACCGTGATAGTTGTTGGTGCCGTGTTCTTATATCTCTCATGGGAAATTGCATTGTTTGCAGTACTGCCAATTCCTATCATCCTGTGGGGCTCTTTCCTATATCAGAAGAAACTTGAGGTTCGATATCGCGATGTTCGTGCAACAGCGGGTCAGTTGAACGCACTTCTTGAAAACGACTTAACAGGAATGGCTACGATTCAATCATTCACCAATGAAACATTAGAATTAGAACGAGTTCGGGCTCTTTCTGAAGAATACAAACGTGCAAACCGATCTGCAATTCGCCTTTCAGCAGCATTCGTTCCACTCATCCGAATGGCTATTCTCGCTGGATTTACGGCAACGCTTCTGCTCGGCGGAAGGTTAGCATTGGATGGTGTCTTGGCAGTCGGCGCATACTCTGTTCTCGTCTTCATGACGCAGCGGCTGTTGTGGCCACTTACTCGTCTTGGCGAAACATTCGACTTGTATCAACGTGCAATGGCATCTTCGGTTCGAATCCTTACGCTCCTCAATGAACCTCGCACGGTGACGGATGGAGAACACGTTTTGGATGAGGAATTGGCGAAAGAATCGCCAATACGCTTCGAAAATGTCGGTTTTGCATATCCTGAGCGTTCAGCACTCTTCAACGATTTTAATGTCGACATAGAAGCCGGAGCAACGCTTGGAGTTGTTGGTTCAACCGGTTCCGGAAAAACCACACTTACACGATTCCTTTTACGATTTGTCGAACCAAGTAACGGGGGCATCTCGTGGGGAGGAAAAGACATCAGGGAATACACTCTTGAATCGCTACGTCATTCAATCGCACTTGTTTCGCAACATGTCACGCTCTTTCCGACCTCTATCCTTGAAAACATTCGATATGGTCGAAACAATGCTACGGATGAAGAGGTTAAGCAAGCGGCACTCACCGCTGAAGCCTTTGATTTCATCGAAGAACTCCCGAATCAGTGGAATACATTCGTTGGAGAAGGCGGATATCGGCTCTCTGGAGGTCAGCGTCAACGAATTGCCATTGCTCGAGCAGTGCTGAAAGATGCTCCATTACTCATTCTCGATGAGGCGACTTCTGCGGTCGATAATGAAACTGAAGCTGCATTGCAACGCAGTATTGCCCGAATCAGCAAGGATCGTACGACGATTATTGTCGCCCACAGACTATCGACCGTTCGTCATTCAAATTCCATCTTGGTGTTAGAAAGTGGAGAAGTAATTGAACACGGCAAACACGAGGATTTATTGGCTCTAAAAGGTAAATATGCCTCTCTGTGGTCTGTTCAGATGGGTGAAAAAATTGACGAATAATATTACACGCGTAAACGAAAGTATATATTCGCGACGAAATCATTCCATCTTGATGAACATGCAGTATGAAAACTCATCAAAACTACGAAGCCTGAAGTTGAACCGCCGAAACAGCGCTGTACTCGCTGTTATGCTGTTTGCACTTGCAGCCGTTGCTCTACCAGCAGCTGCTCAAACAACCAACCCTGCCACCGCAGAATGGCTAAACGATGGAAAGAATGACGGACTACAACTCGTTACCTTCTTCCTTTTCTTCGTTGGTTACATCTCAATGGGTGCAGCGTTCGTCTTCTTCATGAGCGAGCGCGGTAACGTCGGTAAGGAACATCGCACAACCATGACAATCTCCGCATTGATCGTTGGTATCGCAGCGTTCCACTACTACTACATGCGTGGTGTTTATGTCGACCACCAAGTTGTTTCCATCGAGTACCGATACATGGACTGGATCATCACTGTTCCACTCATGGCACTCAAGTTCCCAAGCCTTGTTGGCAAGGACGCAATCACCGATGCCAAGTTCCTCGGAATGGGCTTCACTGGAGTCTGTTTCACCGGTGCTCTCATCATGATCGCATTTGGTTACCTTGGTGAAGCTGGCCTCCTCATGGATGGCATCACAGGCGGTATGGCGGGACTCATTCTCGGCGGTGTTGGCTGGGGTATGATTATCGTTGCAACTGGTACTCCATGGTCCAGCGGTAAGGGTGTCGACAACGACAAGATTGCTCCAGAACTCATGTGGAGCGCAAACGCTCTCCGATGGTTCATCGTTGTTGGATGGATCATTTACCCTCTCGGTTACCTCTTCAGCCCAAAGGCCGAGATCATCGATCTTGGTGCAGAAGGCGAACTCTGGATGGGTATCGCTTACAACATCGCTGATATGGTCAACAAGATCGGGTTCGGTGTCGTAGCATGGATGGGAGCCAAGAAGGCTGCCGAAGCTACCGCTTGAGTAGAGAGATAGATTACAGCATGTCATGACTGGAGAGGGCGCTTTACGGCGCCCTCTCCTCTTCATGGCGAGACATCTGTCGTAACGCATACTCGAATGAATATGCTGGAAACCGTGTTCTCCAGAACACGCTCAAAGGCCACCATACCAACGTGAACAAAATCACAATTGGTACAGCTGAAGACCACGCCAGTACCACACTCGATCCCAGGTAAATTGGGACAAAGTGAACAAGGTACAGTGTGAGAGAAAGTTGTCCTAGATGATCGAGTCCACGCAATGGTTGGCGGTTCTCGAGAAGTAGCCATATGATCAGAACACCGGTAAACCCACCGATTAGAAACGGCGTGTTTGCCGGGAAGAAGGTCAATATGGCTTCTCCCCGGGGTTGAGCGAATGGAATGCCTGTTCCTATTGATTCATGCAGTAACAATATGCAGAGAAACATTCCTAATGTAACCACC
>Ga0213864_10001562_pt1 | contig 10248 bp, 6 predicted proteins | sample PICome_5_FD_160078 | JGI IMG/M metagenome (GOLD analysis project Ga0213864, IMG submission 160078) | Coastal seawater microbial communities near Pivers Island, North Carolina, United States - PICO247 | ecosystem: Environmental > Aquatic > Marine > Coastal | place: USA: North Carolina | collected... | reverse complement strand
GCAAAAGCCGAATTTCCCTCGGCAATGGTGACACGAGGTTGATTGCCACGAACAACAGCATGGACGCGTCCAGTGACGGTATGTCTTGTTTTGATATCATTCAGAGGGGTGATTTCTATTTCAGCAATCATGCCAGGTAAATGGTAGGTTCCTCCATTTGGATGTTCATCGGAAAATCCTCCTGTTGGACAGATATGAGACCAATCACATCGTTGACATCTCGTTAACGTTGAAGAGTCATCGGATGGAACGCCGCCAGGGCCGAATGAACGCATAGGAGCAGGTTCGGGGGGACAACGTTCGATGGACGGCGTTTCTTCTCGTAGTTCTGACCAGAGCGCCTTCAATTCAGACCCAATCTCTCCTAATTCTTGTTCGGATGGAACATCGATGTTCTTCTTTGCATCCGCAGCAAGGTACCAAATTTCAAGTGCGTCTACAATCTCCTTATCATGCGTACTCCACCAAAGGTAGGCATACATACGCAATTGCTCAACATAATCTCCTGATCGGTCTGAGTTGCCAAGCGATGCTTTGATGTCGACGATTTTGTTGAAACCCCCCCATCGGTAAACGAGGTCATATTCTCCTTGGAACCAATGCTCTGGGTGAACTGCGTTCATCATGAAGGGCTTTGCATCTGGGTCTACAAACCACGGTCGAGCAATCTCCCATGCTTCAATCAGCGAAATCGAACCAGTTCGAGCCAGTGGATGTCCATCAATGGAATAGCCTCGTCCATCTGGAGCTGGCCAAGAAGGGCGCTCTCCTCTTCTCCATGACGTTAGTTCCTCTTCAGGTATGGATGTGAAACAAGAATTGACTTCAAGCATGTGCATTTTAACTCCGTTCAACGCCATCATTGCACATCGTTCAACATCAACGTCTTCATCCCAATTACCTGCTCTTCGGTCATGTTTTAACCACTCAAGCCGCATCGCTTCCAAACAAATGGCAAGGTGTGAGAGAACTCGGCGATTCGCCCATGCGTGGAGCGCTTGCAAATCTGTAGGCCATTTTGATTCAGGGAGTACAAGCAATTGTTCAGCAGGCCACTTATGTTCGTAATCTCGATCCGGCCGACCATCATCATCCAACGGTGTTTCGGCGTATATATCGGCTGGAGCACTCTCGACGATAAGGGCTGGAGATTCTTTGAGTGTTTTACAGATGGCTTCCTCTACAGCACGTCCAACATACAAGATTGGTACTTGTGGCATTACAAATCGACGCACTTTTTCATAATACCAAAGGCGTGGACAGGCCTTCCATGTATTGACCTGGCTCGCGGAAAGTCGGTTGTATTGTCCGATGAAATCTCGTTCCGCATCTGGTAATCGGACAGGCATAGGAGAAGGACTGAAACCGACCCCTCAAATACCCTTGGATGTGAATGCAGGTCCAGGGAGTTCGATTCTGGTTTTTCGAACATCAATCCGAAGTTGAACCAATCCGGCTCGCCAACCAAGTTCAGCCCCAATCAAGCGTATTTTCTCACCTGGTTGCAAGGACAAAAGTCGCTCACTTATGGCAGAACCAAAAGCCACGACTTCGGCAACCTCCTTCCCATCCCAAAGATGGAAAGCCAACATCGACCACGGGCGACCATCAAGTCGCATTCCACTTTGCTGTCGAATGGACAACACCAATCCTTCCACATTGGCTCGTGTTCGTAACAAGCCAATACGAGTGCTCGTATGTTCTGAATCTCCGAGTGGAACGATTCCAGAATCACCATCGACATAGAGCCTTGGCTGATCTCTCCAAACGCCGGGTAGAGCATTCTTGATGACGACCTTTGTTTCGCTCGAATCATGTAGACGAGGGAATGCGCCTGGCTCAGCCTCTTCGATAGCAATGGTTGCCTCTCCTGCCTTCAGCATCGCTCCTAACACAGGTTCGTTGAAATGATTTGGAAGTGGGCCCCACTGAGCGATGAGTTCTCCTGAAACATCAACTCGAGATGGAATTTCCGAGAATGGCATACATGGCGATTGAATCTCAACACCTTCCATCATACGTTCTCTCGTAGTATCATTCATCGGCCCGGCGGTTTCGAGATTCTCCAAGGAAACGTTGCACCATCCGCATCCAGGTGCATCACCAGAGCAAGCGTGCAAATGGTCTGCGACAGTGGTTTGCGGATCTGCCGGAAGCATCGAAGCACCTTCACCCATACTTCTCATCTGTTCATTGATCGAAAAGAATTCACTATCCATTGATGTAAGTTCTTCTTCACTTGGAGTCTTGTAAACGATTCGCTCTTTGCTTGAGAGGTACCAACCCTCCATGTTTGCAACCATTCCTTCTTCCTCTGTTCTTGACCAAAGCCAAGCATAAAATCGCAATTGATGTTGGAGGCTTTCTGCGAATGTACCACCTGAATGTCCAGATTTGATATCAACGAGGCGGACCCTACCATCCCACCGCAGAACCAGATCAAGTTCACCAGCAGCCCATCCCTCTGGGTGAAACATACGCTGAGGCTGATGGACACGAGGATCCTTGAACCAAGGTCGAGCAATTTCCCAAGCCTCATTCCATTGTATTGCCTCTCCTTCTTTTTGCCATTGAAATGGGTGCTCAACAGACCAATCTCTTGCTTGCAAAGACCGTACTTTATCAGGAACCGGGAACGATGGAATTTCGCCCCACGCAGGTGAAGGGACCTTGAATGGAGAGGAACCTGAACGATATTGATCAAGATAAGGACCACCCTTCTTTGAGAAGCAAGCCTCAACCTCTTCAAGGAACAAATCAATACCATGACGAAGTTTCATCTCGTAATTTTCTACCTCGACGGTTGACCAATCGGATTCATCCCGTTTCCACAGTCGAGCATTCCATGCTTCCTCGCCTTCATGCCAGGCCGTTTTTGCTTCCTCTTTGCAGTGGTCGTATGCCCACGTTCGTAATTCATCCAAGGAACCCATCGTACCAGGACGGTGCATGAGGATTCGACACAAGGCGTCCTCGATTACGAGACCCGTGATCTGGCCAATCGATGAGGGCGAGGAGAGGCCTACTTTACGCGTCAGATACCATTGACGAGGACATCGAAGGAAGGTTGTCAATCCAGAAGCAGAGAGACGCGAACGGCTCCTTCCAAGGGGTCCTCCCATTGGTGGAACGCCGACAGGCATGTTCTCTCCTCATGATGGTGGTCTTTAGAACTCGTGACGTTCTATTTGCTGTCGAACGAGTAAAAGTCACCAAGTTCACGTTGTTCACGGTCCTTTCGACTCTCCGCCTTATTGATTCGTGGTCGTTTCGAATCGTGGTCACGCCGGAATGTAACATTGACATCATTGAGGAAACGATTCATTCCATCACGAAGCGAATACGGTCCCATTGCCTTTCCGTGAACCCCTCCCTCGCCTTCAAAAACAAGCAAGGAATCACTGACAATATCGATGAAGTAGACATCGTGGTCGATGACGAATGCTGATTTTTCGTTAGCTTCCATCGTTCGGCGAATGGCCTTTGCAGCCTCCATTCTCGCATTCGCATCGAGGTGTGCAGATGGTTCATCGAGGAGATAGAGATCGGCTTCTCGGCCTAAGCATACAGCGATTGATACAGCCTGTCGTTCTCCACCAGACAACTTCTTCACACGCTTTGGAAGAAGCGAATCAACACCGAGTGCTCGAATGACGTTGACATTAAACTCACCACTTCGCCATCGCATACCCAATTCACTATCAAGCCACATTTGAACGGTACAATCCATATCGACATCGATATGTTGAGGCTTGTAGGAGACGGTTGCTTCATTGGTCACCCACCCATTATCGTACTCGTGCTCACCAGCAAGAATTTTGATCATGGTTGATTTTCCAGTGCCGTTTGGACCGACAACACCGACCACTTCGGAGCGATGAACAGAACCATCCCCAGTGGACAGTTCGAAACTACCGAGTTTCTTTCCTATATCGCCCCATTGAACAACAACACTTCCTTTCTCAGCAGTTCGCTCATGATGTTTGAGGAAACGAATCGGTTTGTCACGAATGCGGACGTTCTCTTCGACGAGGAATCCATCAAGATATGCATTGATTGCAGTTCGCGTCGAACGAGCAGGTGTGAAGATACCAAAAGCACCCTTTTTCCCGTAGACAATGTGAACCAAATCTGCGAGTACGTCCAGAACGGCAAGGTCGTGTTCAATGACGATTACACGCTTTGTTTCGGCGAGTTCCTGGATGATTCGAACAATTCTCATTCGCTCATGAATGTCCAGATAGGAGGACGGTTCGTCGAAGAAGTAGACGTCGACATCACGCAAGATTGTTGCACAAATGGCCATGCGTTGCAATTCACCACCCGACAATTGTTGAACCGTACGCCCGAGGAGATGTGAAATTCCAAGGGCAGCAGTCATCTCATCGAACATGTCACGTTCGTCAACTTTGCGTAGAAGACCTTCAACAGTGCCTTGGACTCGTTTTGGTAAGCGATCAACGTTCTGAGGTTTGAGTGCAACCTTGATACCTCCATCTCTTACAGAAATGAAGAAATCTCGTAGTTCGCCCTTCGGAAGAGCATCGATGACGTTGTTCCAATCAGGATCCTGATCGAGCCAATCGCCAAGGTTCGGGGTCATTCTTCCAGCCAAGGCGTTGAAGGCAGTTGATTTCCCCATACCGTTGGGGCCGAGAATGCCCACAACCGATTCTTTCGTGGGTGTTGGTAAGCGAAACAGTCTGAATCCGTTCAAACTGTAACGATGAATCATATCCGATTCAAGTTCGCTTGGTAATTGTTCAATAATCAATGCATCATGAGGACACTTGTTGATGCATATTCCACATCCAATGCACAAGGATTCAGAGATGTGCGGTTTCCCGGTCTTCTCATCCATGACGATGCATTCTTGTCCATTGCGAACCGGCGGACAATAGTGAAAACATTCATCGTTGCATTTCTTAGGCTGACAATTGTCTTCCTTGAGAACTGCAACTCGCATGTAACCACCTTAGCCTTTCCAGAACTTCATCATCCATGAGCATTCGCATAATCGTGCCATCCGAAGATGGAAACGAAAGGCCTGTTCAAACAAGTCCCTTGAGGTGTTCTGTACCACGAACAACACGAGTTGTTGTTGGTGTTGGGAACTTCATACCGGCCTTGCGTAGAGCATCTTTGGCAGTAAGGTAGTTGGCTGCATTGCAGTGAATGGAAATGATTCGCTGGCCACGGCGGACACGAGCAGCTGTCCCGACGTTCTTACCGAAAGCACATCGCATTCCTTGAGAAACACGGTCAGCACCTGCACCAGTCGCCTGCTTGTTCTCTCGGAGGACGTGGTGTGGGTAGGTGTGGACACGAAGAGCGTAACCTTGTGCGCCGGCCTCCTTACGAATGGTGGAGTTGGAAATAACACGGGCTGCTTCGAGTGCAGTGTGTCGAATCTGACAGTTGTTGTCAGCACGAAGTTCGAGGACAACTGGGAATCCACCTGTCTCTGCAGCACGACGGTTTCCAGAGTGGTATGCAAGAATACGGTTGTTCGGAACACCACCGATATACTTGCGTCGAGTATATGCTGGTCCCTTGAGACGGCGATACATGGATGCGGGCTTACGTGCCATATTCAGTCCTCCAAGCATCCCTCCGACTGATGCTCCCTTTATCATCTCTCCGATGCATTACCACTGAGGATATGATGCCCCTTTTTGCTTTAGAACAATGGGAAGGCACTTAATCATTCAATGCTAGCGAACGTCATGGCGAGTGGCTGGAGGAAGTTGCTCGAGGAAGAATCAGAGCACCAATGGCTCGCAATTGGCCTTTTTTTCGTTTTTATTATCATCGGCGGTTTTCTGATAGGTGGCACGAACTCACTGGAAGGTATGGTGCTTGGCACCGATCCTTCGCACGATTTGGTCTTCGAAGAGGGTGACTACCTCATCGATATTGAATACCATCGAGATGGTTCTTGGAGTGAAGCGCACAGTGGAATTCTCAAAACAGATCAAGGGCACAAGATGTATCAACAAATGAGCCCAGATGATGTTGACGATATTCTCCCTGAAAATGATCCTTCCATTGCTAATGTTACCATGTTTACCGGAAATTCCGATGGAATTCTCACCTTCTCAACCGCACTAAACACGCTATCAACCTATGTTGACGGTATGATTTCTGATCAAATTCTGAGCGATACCCATGGTTCCGAATTTGGAATTAACGGTCTTGCTACAGACACTTCTTCATTGCTCAATAATCGATTGCTGATTACTTCCGAGGACGGTGGTTCTGGTCTTCGGGGCTTGAATGGACAAGGCCTCGTCACCATGACCTCTCCTCTCCAAGATTCTGTTGTATGGGAAGAAATCGTCTACCTCAAGGATTCGACATTTTTGGTTGCTGGCACATTCACGATTCAGACGTCATCATCGCAGAGCCCAGCCTCTCTATCGCCACAAATCGTTCTAGCTCATGTTTTCTGGGATGGTGATTCCACAGCTCCACAAATTGTACGACAAATGATGGGGAACGGGAGTGAGATTCATTCGATGAGCCGCACCGCTGACGGTGGTGCTGTGGCCTCAACAAATCAAGAATTATACATCGTTTCAAAAAATTCTGTTCAGGTTCTGAGTTATGCATCAACCTCCATGGTCTATGAACCAGAATACGATCGTGCATGGTTGTTTGGCGAGCGTGGAAGTGAATCCATCTTGCGAGTTGATGTTGAAACTGGTGAATCGAATGTAAAGAAACTCGGCTATCCTCTTCCATTTACGCCAACATTGGGCGTGATTTCAGGTGGAACCCTTTACGTTCACGGATTTGATGCGAAAGGAGAAGCGGATCGACTTTCTTTAGATTTGAGCATCGAAGGATCGCTTTCTTCAGGTCGAGGCTTCCTGAATTTTGCGTTTATCATTGTCGGTGTTATCATGATAGCAACTCAAGGCTATTTGATGGTTGAGAAAGCAATGCATGTGAAGAGAGCGTAAGACACCGACTTTTCCGAACCTTAATCACCTCTCGTCATCAGGCTCAATCCTGCATACTGCAAGGTAGGGGTTTCAATGGCAAAACGGAGCATGATGGACCAATTCCATGAGCTCAAAGAAGCCAATCCTGGAACGATTCTCTTTTTTCGAATGGGCGATTTTTATGAATTGTTTCATGACGATGCGGAAGTCGGTTCGAACGTCCTCGGCCTCGCGTTGACCTCTCGTGACAAAAACGCAGAGAATCCGATACCTATGGCTGGTTTTCCATGGCATCAATTGGAGGAGAACCTTCGCCTTATGCTACGTTCAGGCTACAAGGTAACAGTCGCTGAACAAGAGGAAGAATTACGCGAAGGAGCGAAACTCTTGGAACGCATTGTGACAAGAATTTACACTCCTGGCTCCCTTTACGAAGAATCACTCATTGGTTCAGATGCCTCTGCATTGCTTTGCAGTCTTATGGTCGAGAACGAAGCAGTAGCCATTTCGATGATCGATGCTTCCACAGGTCAAGCTTGGGCAGTTGCCTTCGAAGGTGACGGAAAATGGGCTTCAATTTACGATGAAATCATGCGATGGAATCCAAGTGAGTTGGTGCTAACACCTCCGGATGCTGAACGAAGTGAAGTCCTCCATCTGCTCGCAATGCTTGATTCAATTGTCGTGAGTCAGCATTCATACCAACCGAAGCGCGCCTCACAGCGCCTCAAGACAATGTTGGAAGTCAACGATTTGGGACACCTTGACCTTGGGCAATCACCTTCTGCGCTTCAAGCGACAGCACTGGCTGCAGATTATCTCGCATCCGTTCATCGGCACGATGACATCGCTATCCGAGATGTTGAAATTCAGGAAACTTCCGAGGGGATGGTTCTTGATCAAACCACCCTCCGAAATCTTGAGATTACCCAAACGCTTGCTGGTGAATACGAAGGATCTTTGTTGTGGGCTATGAACAAATGCCGAACTGCAATGGGTCGGCGCTGTTTGAAATCGTGGCTCTTGAGGCCACTTTCAAATGTTGATGCCATACAAGCAAGACACGCATCCGTAGCGGCACTCATGCGCTCATCAAAGCGGTTGGATTTACTGCGTGAAAGTCTCAAAGGCATGCTTGATCTTGAGCGACTTGCAACCCAACTCAAATACAATCGTTCGAATGCACGTGATTTACTCGCAACAGCAAATGCGATCGAACGTCTTCCGGCCATTCAACGCCTCTGTAATGAAACCGAAGATGGGCTCCTTATGCATCTTGTTGAGCAACTTCACCTGTTAATCGATGTTGCAGAAGAGATCCATCGGACGCTCGTTGACGAGGTACCGCTTGGATTGCGAGAAGGGGGGTTGATTCGAACAGGGATCGACGAAGAACTCGACCGATACAGGAGTGCCTCAAATCAAGGGCATGGATGGTTCTCCAATCTGGAAACGACGCTACGAAACGAATTGAGCATACCAAGTCTGAAGGTACGCATGAATCGGCAAATTGGTTGGTTTATCGAAGTGACTGCAACCCATGAAGAGAAGGTTCCGGAAGCATGGACGAGAAAACAACAGATGACCAATGGGAATCGATACGTTACCGATGAACTTCGAGAACAAGATGACCTTTTGTTGACGGCTGAGAGTAAATCAAAGAGCATTGAGTATGCCTTGTTCTGTTCATTGCGTGATCGTGTTCGACAACATGCAAATCAACTCGCTCAAATCGCTTCAAAGGTTGCAGCAATCGATGTGTTGCAGTGTTTTGCATCAACGGCACGTCAACGCTCATGGGTGAAGCCTGTTTTGACCGATGGACGAAAAATGGTGCTCAGTCAGGCTCGACATCCTGTCTTGGAAGTGCAACAGGGTTTTGTTCCAAACGATGTTGTGATGGATGACAAGCGTCGCTTCCTGCTGATCACTGGGCCGAACATGGGCGGCAAGTCGACCTACCTTCGAACCGTTGCTCTGGTGAGCATTCTTGCCCAAGCGGGGTGTTTTGTTCCAGCAGAAAAGGCACGGTTAGGATTGATTGATCGCATCTTCACTCGTGTAGGCGCCAGTGATGACCTCCGGCGAGGTCGTTCAACATTCATGATGGAAATGATCGAAGTCGCTCATATTTTGCGTCGCGCCTCATCGAAATCTCTTCTCTTATTGGATGAAATCGGAAGAGGAACCTCGACTTTTGATGGCTTGTCGATTGCATGGGCTGTTACAGAGGATGTCTGCAATCGAATCGGTGCACGAAGTCTCTTTGCGACACATTATCATCAACTGGTCGGCCTTGAATCTGAAGTGGATGGACTGGCGAATGTGCATGTTCAAGTTGCTCAAAGCGATGGAACCCTGCGCTTTTTGCACACCGTTGCGGATGGTTCCTGTGACGAATCCTATGGTGTACAGGTTGCAGCACTTGCAGGGTTGCCTCGAAATGTCGTGGAACGAGCTACGGATCTGCTCGCTTTCCTTGAAAAGCAAGCCCAGGGCGCAAGGGCTGGTCGAGATGGGGCACCAAGTACCCGAGAACATGGTCAGTCCTCTCTCCTTGGCTACTTTGCCGCTGCTGCTATGCAGTCCAATGATGCAAAGACTCCATCGTTAACTGAAGCACAGAAAGAAGTTCTCTCAACATTATCAGAATTGAATCTCGATGAACTTTCACCTCGAGACGCCTTTGCGTTGATTGAACGGTTACAGGATCGCTTGGAGGGGAAGAATTGACTGAACCACGTCGTATCCAACAACTCGATGAGTTGACCATCGGCCACATTGCAGCGGGAGAAGTCGTCGAACGTCCTGCTCAGGTTGTGAAGGAACTACTTGAGAACGCGCTTGATGCATCCTCGACATCAATTCATGTCGAAATCGAACGCGGTGGCTTTGATTTGATCCGTATTGAAGACAATGGAAGTGGAATTCACGAAGACGACTTGCAATTGGCACTTTCACGTCATGCAACATCAAAACTGCGTCAACCTGAGGATTTGAACGAAATTCACACCCTGGGTTTTCGTGGTGAAGCACTGGCGAGCATCGGGGTCGTTTCTCGCTTGACCGTTGCCTCTCGACCCAATGGAGAAGAAGGACGAAGCATCTCCATGGAAGATGGTGTTCAGGCGTCAATTGAACCAATGGGCATGGCTAATGGAACGGTTGTTACTGTTGAACACCTGTTCCGAAACACACCAGTACGTCTCGGTTTCCAACGTCGTCCGGCAACCGAACATGCACGTATTGTCGAGGTTGTTGTCGCCCATGCTATTGCCCATCCAGATGTTGCTTTCCGCTG
>Ga0213864_10001557_pt1 | contig 10277 bp, 20 predicted proteins | sample PICome_5_FD_160078 | JGI IMG/M metagenome (GOLD analysis project Ga0213864, IMG submission 160078) | Coastal seawater microbial communities near Pivers Island, North Carolina, United States - PICO247 | ecosystem: Environmental > Aquatic > Marine > Coastal | place: USA: North Carolina... | reverse complement strand
GTATTTCTTGAATTATACCTGCTTTTTCAACTTGCTTTCTAAATCTTGAAAGCATTCTATCGAAGTATTCTCTATCTCTTTGGATCACTTTTGGCATAATATATTCCTATTGAAAGTGTCAAGTCGCCCCACATACACTCGCTCTTGACAAACAGATCCCGCACTTTATCTGCTTTTCCCTTAATCTCAGTCGCCCCATGGTCTTACTTTTACTGCCAATGCCTTCGCTCTGAGCAAATGAGAACTCACCAGCAACTATGATTCTCATTCCCATTATAGTGTTTAAAGATTATTTATAATTAACTATCGTTTGCTAGTCTTTGAAAATAATCCATATCATCATCGTTAGATGCTGATTGTAATGCTGGTTCAACACTCGGACTTGGATCCTCTGCTGTATTCCAAGGAAGATCTGGTGCATCAGCAGAATCTAAGTCACTATCTTGTGCTACAGATTCAGCAGTCGCTCCACTTACAGCAGTTCCTAGAACTCTATCCAACTTCTCTTTCAACTCATCGTATGATTTGAACTCAGAAGGATCAACCACACTGTTAAGTGAATATTGTTTGTTGTAAAGTTCTTCAAGTCTAGCATCGTCGCCATCAAACAGAGGAGTAGATGAATCGAACTCTGACTTATCATAGTTCCAGAATCCATCAACTTTTCTTAGTTTGATTTTGAAGTTTGCACCTTCCCAAAAGTCGAAAGGATTTAAAGGTGTTTCATCTTCAAATGCTGGGCACATTGCCTCTTTTAGCATTTCAAAGATCTTCTTACCATATCTGTATAAGAATACCTTTCCTTCGTTTTCAGGATGCTTAGGATCAGATACCACTAAGATGTTAGACACATAGTGTAATCTTCTCTTTTGTTTCCTTGCTTGATCCTTGTTTGCTTCGATACCAGAGTTCCATAGTTGAGTGTTATACTCTGAAACTGGATCTTGTTTCCCAAGAGTAGTCAAGGACTTCTCAATATACCAACCACCTGGACCTTGGAATCCATGATCCCAATATGTAACCCATGGTTGTTCTTCTCCTGCTGGGGATGGTAAGAATCTCACTACAGCAAACCCATTGCCAGACTTATCCATTTCTGGTTTCCAGAATCGTTCGTCTACATAGGATTTGGTTTGATTACCACCACCATCGGCATCAGCCATAGCAGTTTTTAGTTTATCGAGTGAACCTCGATTGCGTTTTAAGTCAGCAAATGACATATATTTCTCCTTTATTTACTAAGTATTGCGTTGTATTATTCAACTTCATAATCTGGGAACATCGGTATTCGGTCTACATATCCCGAGCCAAGAACCCATTCTTCTTGATTATTAAGTATATTATATTCTATTTCATGGGTGTCAGTAAGTGACTTTTGAAAATTAAATGAAACATTTTCAAAGTGTTTCACAATCGCCATCAGTTGGTCTTTCTGTGTAGTAAGTACACGGAAAGTATCTTCTTCTTCCCAATCATAGTTGTTAGTCCCCTTGTAGATATTGTCATAGGATTCACTCCATAATGAGTCAAAACCTATCAAGTTGACTTCCGTCGCACCTTCCAAGCATGCCAATCCTACAGCAGTAGAACCACATACAAGATCCCTTAATAAAGGATCAGTGAAAGGTGTGATTTGGTTTGGTTCTTCAAAGCATAGTATTTCAGTCGTTCCTTGAAGAGAGGATCCTTGACTGAAGAAATGCGTTGAAGCATCAGTAAGATTATGTGTAGTGATCTCATTATTACGAGTATCAAAAGTCAACATCATCTTAAACTGTTCGAGCATATCTATAGGAGTAGCATCCCAATCCGCAAATGCTACTCTATGCTCTTTATAGTATCCAGAATTGACTATCTCTATTTGCATAGGAATGTCTACTGCTACTAAAGTGTTTGGTGAGAAATCCCTGTAGAGTGCATTACACCCATAAGTATTCTCGAGTTTGCTTAAATCAAAGTGTGTCCGACTCGGACCATTACCAATAATGTTTGCGATCATAATAAAGTTATTGTTGTTGCTGTCCCATTGCGAGAATGTATTCTAACCATTCTCTCATTGTCCAGTCTAGTCTAAGACTGATCATACTCCATGCTTTGTGATGCTTGAGCACACCATGTGCTACATTTAAATTTACAAGCATGGGTTGATAAGGTTTCACAGTGTAGTTAAATTGATTACTGCAGTTCTTACCCTCTTCACTAATAGTAGAAGCATTGGATATAACCTTTCTTGCCAATCTTCCAAAAGATGTAGAAGAATGTACAAGTGTAACATCTTCATTAAAGATAGCGAGTACTACACCTCTATCATAGTCTGTAAAACTATGCAATTGCCTACGAGCATCATGTCTTTCAGAATCTAATTTCCATTCATCATGATCTTTCTTATTTAACATGAAGTTAGTTTTTAACCATCTGTTGAAAGAATCGTAGTTGCCTTCGACAATACGATCATAGGTTTGCTTTCTCATCTCTAAAGCAAAATCAAACACCATAAGGTTTTGTCTTAAATCGTTATATTTGTTCATGCGAAAATATCCATTGCTATCTTTTTTAACTTACTGTGATCACCTGAAACAAAAGTAGAATGTTTCTTCAATCTCTTACTCTGTTCTTTCCACACTATAGTTTCAGATATTTGTTTATCCCATACAGGTATAAACTTCGTCAACTCATTGAAGAGTATAACAGTTTCAGGTGAAACTTTGCCTGCTAGATAGTTCTTAAGCAGTACAGGATGTTGCCCATTCTTTACTTGTAGCAATTCATCCAATGTATATTTAGTTGCTAACGAACTTAATTCTTTTTGAAAAATGTAGGTTAGACTTTGCTGTCGTTTTTTGTATTCTGAGAATACCATTTCTGAATCGTTTCCCAACAATTCCCCAACCCATCGGTCGGAAACTGAAAGGTTGGCGACGAGGAAAGACTTGAGATCAGTTCCATACTTCCTTGCGAGTTTTGCAAAGTGGTATTTATCTTTTCTTCTAAGAAACGACTTGAGGTCTGCTTTAACGACTCCATTGTATTTGACATAGTCGTATGACTCCTGTGTAAAATGTAATTTAATCCCCAAGTAAAGGCAGTATGCATCAAATCCTTCGCGACTAGTCATACTTTACAGTGGTTCTCCACATAGTTCGTTCACCTTGGAATTTATGATACGCACCTCTATGCATACAGGCAGTGTTGTTGAATATCAAACAATCACCTTCTTCCCAATCTACTTGCCATAGTAGTTCGTCATCATTAACCAATAGCATAAAAATTTCATTTGCTAAGATACTGTTGCTTTTGTTAGGCAATACTGATACAGGAGAGATATACAGTGTCTCTCTGTCAAGTATCTTATTGTATCTCAGTAATGGATGAGCAACCTCTTCGGAGTAGTAAAACTCTACATGTTTTCCAGCAAAAGCATCATGGTGTTTATCATGTGCCAAGCAAAAGTCAACAAGCAAAGTGGAACCACCACCAAGTCTCGGATTAATAATATTGTATCCGTTGAGATCGGCATCTCTATCTCTCTGAGTTGGTTTATAATTTTTTGCATATAAAATTCCTATGTCGGCAAGATCCTTCCTATGTGGAAAGTCTACATGCCAATTTTTGAAACCACCGATCAATGCTCTCTTTGCTTTGTACTCATCACTCATATCACCAAAACCAGATAGACCTATTTCTATGTCTTCCTCTTTATCTAACCCAGCATAATCAAATACTGAAAATCCAGGAAAACTAGATTTTGCTAGTACATTGCGTGATTCGTCGTTTTGCTTTTTAAACTCAGACATACGAGTAGAGTTAGCAATACGACTTACCTCATGCATATGGTATTGATCATTGTAACAATCTAAATCAATATCACCTATGGATAAGGAGAAGTCATAAAACTCTTGCTCTGACAAATCTCCAAGATGCACGACGACTGCGAACTTAGTTTTTAAGTCCTCTCGTATCGTATCTATGGAAGATCTTTCGAGTATTCTCATATGGGAAGTTTTCCTCTAGACTTGCTCCCCTTAATTAGATTAAGAGAAGATGCCTCTGCTGTTAATTTATCTTTGAGTCCATCGGACATCAGTCTTTTAGCAGATTCAGGTTCTAGAGAATAAGTTTCGCACACTCCTAAGATAGCATCGATGACTTCAGCACCTTTACTAATCTTCAGTTCTACTTCTTCTGTGAATTTCTTTTTGGACAATATCATGTCATATTCCATTATATAAGTAATGATGCTGTAAACATCAGCAACATTACGATTCCTAAGAAAGCAAATGCCAATGATATTGCTACCATTAGAACAGCACTGGGAGTCAACTGTATATCGTTTACCTCAGTACCAACTCCTGTTAGGAGTTTTGCGATCACCTTAAAAAATTTTATCATTAATATAAAAAATCACCAGCATTGAACCTAAAGCAACTGCTTGTACAATTGCTGGTATTATAACAAAGTAAACCATTGCACTGAATTTACCAGCACGGAAGAAATCCTTTTTCTCCCACTCGGAAACTTCTTCAGGTGAAGCATCCTTCGTAGTATTCAATGGCAATGGTAATTGTTGTGCCATTATGTAAAACTCATAGACCCTGTGGTTGCTGCGATTGAAAATCCAAACACGCATATCAGCATGAGCAACCCTACATTGTCTTTCAGTTTTTGTATTCTTCTCTCACTCATTGCTCACCCATTAACTAAAATGAATGGCACTGTTAATGCAGCAAAAAGTAAACAGAAAACAAAATCGCGATGTATATTCTTTAACATGATTTCCTAAATTATAAAAAGTTGAACCAATTCGGACTATATTTATAATTTATGATTGCCTATAAGAGGCACTTATGAAACTTTTTCATACAAATTGTAATATTGTGTTCGAAGTTTTACAAGATCAGTTAGATGACGATCAGGTTCATCAACAAACAGTTGAGTAGAACTATCTTCATCTACAGAAATTAAAGTCACGATGATCTTAGGCATTTCACCTGTCATCTCTTTTACACATGCAGCATACGCACTCTCTTGTATAAGATACGATTGTATTCTGCTTTCTGTCTTTGCTTTGTTTGAAGTTTTGAAATCGATGATTGCTAACTCACCTCTAAACAAACCTACACAGTCACATCTACCAGCGATACGATAATGATCGCTGTACATAGCAGACTCAATAGCAAATGGTTCAATCTTATCCAACAAAGGGATCATAGATTTGAAATTCATTTCTTGTAGGGGATTGTCGAACTCGAACTCTTCATTGCGTAGATACTTTTCACATAGAGTATGAAAAGAAGTACCTCTGCGAGATGCTCGACTAGATATCTCAGTTGCTTTCTTCTCACCAACTCTCTTTCGCCATGCTTGTATTTGCTTTTTGTTTAAGAGTCCAGTGACAGAAGTCACACTAGGATACTTGTTGCCTTCGGGAGTGACATAGTGTCGTTTCCCATCGATAGTTTCAGTCTTGAGATTAAACTCAGACAATTCTTCAAATGTCATAATATAATTATAATCTATTAAGTTCGTGTTGGATAGGTGATTTCAGATAATTCTTCGTGTTCTAATACTTCTAAGAGATGTGTGATATTGTATTTACCTGCCTGCGTGTTAAACCTAACACCCACCCATTGCTGATCAAAATCCTGTTTAGGAACATTATGTTGTAGATTAGTAGCAAGACTAAAAACATCACCCTTGTTTATATCATAGGTTGTATCGTGTACAAATAATTTCATATCGGTGAGAGCAAGCAATATAGGATCTACAGGTTCAAAAACTGTATCTCTATGCAAGGGCACAGAGTGATCAGTACCACAGAATCCTGCTTGAGGAACAACAATTGTTTCTTCCCCATAAGGAAACCATGTACCAGTGTATTTTAAAAAGTTTTGAGTGTAATCTATATAGATCTTACGAAACCACTCTTCTCCCATAAGTTTTTCTTTAGGTTTATATAATCCAGTGGTGACGATTTGATTGATGCGAGTGTGGGAATCTGCTCCATCTTCGTTGTCATAATTGAGAACACCATTCCAATATAGATAGGATTCTTCAGGTATCTCTCCTATGTTTCGCCATTTTACAAACTTAGGATATCCCACGTTTTTTTAATCCACCCTTTATTTCTTTAAGATTAAGATAGTCTATGTATTCATACTCAAACATATCCGCAAGATGTTCAATACTGCATCTTGCTACATCTATACCACATCTAACTGCTACCCATTTTTGATCATGAGGAGCAGGATCCATTGAGTGTGGAATATTGGTTGGTATAGATACGATGTCACCCTTTGCTACTTCATACCTCTTTTTGTTTACTGTTAAACTCATATCTGTAAATGCTAATATGAGTGGATCCTTTGGCATCATCCAATTATCAGTATGCTCGGTGACACTAGAACCAGCATACATATAACCTGCTTGGGGCATGAGTTCTTGAAAGATACTTAGATCAACTTCTGGAAACATATGTTTAAGTAGCACTCTTGGCAACAACTTATAAATTCTTTCCATATGCTCGCTTCCACTTAGATCTTGTGGAATCTCTTTGACTGTAGTTCCTTCTGTTGCGAATTTGTTTTTACTTTTGACCCAGAATGGATCATCAGGTGAAGACTTGTATCTAAAGATATCTTTCCACAATATCCTTGCGTCTTCAGGAATCTCTATGTTTTTAAACTTTACGAAACTTGGATACATTTATGTCCTCTATGTCTGGCAACTTATCTGGATTTAGTTCGTCTAAGATATCTTGTTTCTCTTGTTCTTTAGAACCAAAGATTCTTTCCCACCCATCCTGATATTTTGTGCCTACTTCTGGTCTTCGTCTACTTCCTTTTCCTGCCATTTTATTTCTTCCCAATGCTCAACTGTACTCACTCTAAATGAACGATAAGCATCTTTATCTAAACACCATACAACTAAGTGATCAGAATTTATATCTTGATTAAAAATTTCTGGTAGATTACTATGCCCTGCGATATCTCTGTTAAGTGTACTCGCCATGATACGCAATTCACCTGTATCTATCTTTCGAAAATGAATGTTGCATGCACCCTCTTTGAGTGCTGAATACATTTGTACAACATTAATGCTCATTTCTATTCCTTATGAATACCAATTCTTGTTCCCAGTTCTTTTTATTCTGTTCTGATTCGCCCGATCCCTTCTGAGCCAATATAACTCGACCCCCATCCATGTCAATCCTAATAGAATCAGTGGTGACCACCTCACCATGTCTTCCAATAAAAACACCTGTCATTTCTCCTTTTGTATCTTCGGGATGAAGATTTGTTATCAATTCTATAAGTTCTTCTTTTGTCACTTCTTCTTTGCTTGTTTCACTACATGCTTGGCGACAGTGTCAATAGTTTTCTTTTGCTTGATAGTTCTATTGTCACCATACCTCTTAGCAACTTCAGATCCTGGATGTGCTTCTCCAATCTTGCTCATGACTTCATTGAACCCAGCACTATTCTTTGCTCTATCACCATGACCACCTACGATAGCAGGTGCACCGATTTGTTGTTTTAAAGTTGGGTTGTTTTCTTTGAACTCGTCTAACTTAGTGTAAGACATAAAGTGATCTTCGAGATCACCTGTTTCAGTATTTAAAAATGTATATGTTGGCATTCTTCACCTTGCGTTTCTCATGCTTTCTGCAATCTGTAATAATATAGAGTCTACATCTTTAGCACTACCTGCACTTGCAACTAGTTCTTCTATAAGATCTACGATATCGTCATTGATATCAACAGGTACATCTCTACCTGTTCCTAATGCGTTGATCAATCTATCTGCCAATTCATCAGGTATTGCTAATTCGTGAGACATTTCTCCAACGACATACTCTTCTGGTCTACGAAATCTTACGATGTGAGTAGCAAATTCATATGATTCTGCGTCTACAAAGTCGCTGTACCAAGTATCGGTCTCCTCGTCATACCATTCTGTAGCATATCTTCTTGCCATACCAATATTTAGGTTGACATAAATGCTGGGATAGGTCTATTAGTCCATTTTGCGAAACTTTTTTTGTAATTTCGATAATAATTCTGATAAGCAATGATAGAACATTCTTCTTTTACATCATCTGGCATTGCTTGAGGTGGTTGAAAGAACTTACGATTGATTGGTATGTTCTTCGGTGGCATAGCAAGTAGTTCTCTGAGTTTTTCATCAGTCATATGTACTTTACCATATCTGTAGGTGTATTCGTCACAGAGTGCACAGAACAACTTGTACACATAGTTGTAGTTGTAAGCAGATTGTCTAGTCCATATAGCACTCGGATGATTAATGTGAGATGCCTTATAAAGTGTATTCTCATAGTTAGAGTTCTCATGTAACCATCTGCGTATGTTTCTACCATTCGCAGTTTTGTCCATGTACTCTGTACCATCCAATATACGATGAGCAGTACTCATAAGTTGAGCATACTCAATGATCATTTTAACTACATGCTTGTCACAATGTAATTCCGCAGCAACCTTTGGTGCTTTATCTAAGTAAAAGATGTTCATTCAAACCTCCCGATCCATTCTAAATAAAACTCATCTAATTCAGTAGTTGGCATAAACTGTTTATGATCTATAGTTTTCCATATGGGTATGTCTTGTGCTGTTTGCTTAACAGCATCTTCTGCGTATAGTTTACCAATAGATAATGGTAATCCTTCTGGCACCCAAAACTCTGATGATAGAGTGGTTTCATACTCATCAACTTCTGTAAGTTTATTGAAAGCAGTCACCAAGTGTACATCATCTACATAAACATCGATGCGATTATTGAAAGGGTCAAAGTTTCTAGTCTTGATAAGTGATTTCTTTCCTGGAGGTAGAGTATTCACATCTCCTTCTTTGTCATTACGATTATCACCTAAGTACAATTCTATGTAAGCAGTGTTAGGATATCTCTCATGACCTACCTCATAACCAAAGTCTACAAGTTCTACTGTTTGCCAACCATGAACTGAAGTGAAATGCGGAATGTCAAATGCATTCCGTGTAATGTTGATATAGTTTGTAGGGATATCCATCTCTACAACATCGTAAAATTTTAAATCGTTCTCTGGTACCATTTTATATACTCATCCATTATGGGATCAATGCCTTCTTCGGGGAGATGTGTAGTCACTTGATCCAATATGACTTCATCCTCATGTGTTATAGGTTGCTTAGACTTAAACACTGACTCCATAAAAGGTCGTGTAAATCGTGTAGATTCTTTGTTATATAGGAAGATTTCGGTGTGTTTACACTTATTTTCTTCTAAATCTTCGTTGATTTCTATTGTCGTATACATATGGTCACCTGAAGTGGTAAACACATCAACTATTAACTCGTTTGGTACATACGATCTTACTTTCATTCTAAATCTATTAGTGCTTCTGGGCATAGTAGCATCTACACATATGAAAGCATATGATGTAAAGTCGCTGTGTATGACTTTCACATCTGTAAATTTGTGTAGATGTATCAAATGAGGTACATCAAAAGCATTCATGGTCATCGTGTGAGCAGATGCTGGCATCGTAAAATAGTGAGTACGATACTCTGTCATCTTGTCAAACACTTCTTGTGCTTTACTTGACAGACTTACCATTTCTCTTATCCATAAATTGTAATATAACTTTTCTCTCTTCTTTCGAGAAATCTTTAGTTAAACTCTTTGGTCCATAGGTTGTTCCAAATCTAGTGAGTTTATCACCAGCAGTAATCGCAGCATTCCATGATTCGTCATCATATTGAATGGTCATGTTCTCTGCAGAACTTACTAACTCTCTGCCTAGTTCTGCCATGAACTTCTCTCCAGGAGTCATATCGTAATGATATATTTTCATTTTTCTTCCTTCTTCAATTCAGTCAAGTGTTTGACTAATTCATAGTATTGTGATTGTAGATCGGCAACATTCTTTCTTAACCATTCATTCTGAACGATGAGTTCCTGTTTGATCTTATTAGATTCAGCAACTTCCTTTTGCAAAGCAATAAGTTGCTTACGAATGATTTCATTATAATCTTCCATAATGCTTATTGTACTGATTTTTGATGGTGTTGAAAAGTGTATTCTGCTATTTCTTTTGCTTTAATTTTCGCAACTTCATCTTGAAGTCCCCAAACTCCTGGGTCGAGGACAAGAATTTTTCCACCTGCTTCTTCGTTGAGGGACCTGCAGATTTCCACTTGCGATAACTTATATATCCTATAAGCACAACTGACACGATTGTCTTTATGATCCAGATTGGCAGCAATACTAGAGATATGAACAATGGG
>Ga0213864_10001549_pt1 | contig 10293 bp, 7 predicted proteins | sample PICome_5_FD_160078 | JGI IMG/M metagenome (GOLD analysis project Ga0213864, IMG submission 160078) | Coastal seawater microbial communities near Pivers Island, North Carolina, United States - PICO247 | ecosystem: Environmental > Aquatic > Marine > Coastal | place: USA: North Carolina | collected... | reverse complement strand
TCGGGAAACCAAAAGCGGAAACGCTTGCAAACTTTATTCAACAACGCACATTATTTACAGAAGTTACGTATTCGAATCAGCCATTATTAAAATCAAATGCGATTCAGACCCTTTCCGGATTTGATATTATTGTGGATGCTACAGATTCCCTTCCGACGAAATACCTATTGAATGATGTTGCTGTCTTACTAGACAGACCTTTAGTGTATGGTTCTTTATACAAGTTTGATGGTTACGTTTCGGTATTGAATAGTTCTGATGAAAACGGACATTCGGCCAATCTCCGAGACGCCTTTCCGACCATGAATTCAGACATACCGAATTGCGAAGAAGCAGGAACTTTAAATGCTATTGTGGGTATGATTGCTATGGCGCAGGTAAATGAGGTATTAAAACTGATTACAGGAGTAGGTCAACCATTAAAAAATGAATTATTGATTTATAATGCATTGCAAAATTCTTTCTTGAAAATAAAATTGAAGCCAAAGTTTTCAAAGGAAGAGATTCAGCAAATTTTCAATGAAGAATCGTATTTAGATGTGACCTGTTTGGGTCAAAAAGAAGATTGGCAAATTCGTTCGGAGGAGTTGAAATCCAAATTAGCGAATCAAAAACCATCCAATCTCGAGATTATCGCCGTTTTACCCAATTTGCAATTGCCTTTCGCGGTGGATAAAACCTTACCGATTCAAAATTTTAGTCCAGAGCAATTGGAAATCGATACCAATAAAACTTATGTAATGGTCTGTCAAAAGGGATTTAACAGTTACAAGGCGACCCAAATGGTTCGTGAAAAATATCCAGATGTAAACGTGTTGAATTTATCTGGCGGAATCGAAAACTACTAGTTTTTCCACTTCAATGTTTCCATAATATGCAATACATCATCTCTGATGTATGCCACTGCTGGCAAAATAGAATCATAATTGGGTTTTGCGTAGAAATAAAGTGAACCTTTCAGGAAATGATTTAGGCTATCCGTAACATGGAATTGTAAGTTTGAAGCCGCGTTTCCGTTAATAGAATACAAACTTCCGAATACCTTTTGATCCTCATTTTTATAATCTTTCGTTAGGATTTCATCCGCTTTAATCGTGTGCTTATAAACGAGTTTTTCGGCTTCAATTAAAATTTCTTGCAGATTATTTTTTATGGGTCTGTAGGTAATATCTAATGAGGCTTTCAATTTCGGATAGGTAATTTTTAACCATCCGTTGGGTTGATTAACAACAACACTTTGATTCGAAATTTCAAATTCATAGGGTTTTTCCAACGTAAAGTTCTGATATGTTTTCTGTGGATACGACAAGTTCAGATACCCATTAGGTTTGGGTAAAGTATCTGAATCACAGGAGTAAATCAAAATCAGAAGAAAAAGAAATTTACGCATTACGAGTCGCTTTAATTTGTTGAATTCGACGCACATCAACAGCCTCTATGGTAAACGTATACTTATTGAAGTTTATTTTTTCGCCTTTCTTCGGAAACTTTCCTGATATCTCAAGTAAGAATCCAGCCAGAGTCTCACTTTCGCCTTTGGCTTCTTCAAAAATTTGTTCGTCTTCGTCATCAAGTACGCGACAAAAATCTTTGATGGTGGTTTTACCTTCGAAAATGAAATTATTTGCATCAATCTTAGAGTAGGACAAATCATCATCATCAAATTCGTCATTGATATCGCCAACAATCTCTTCAATGACATCCTCTAATGTAACCAATCCGCTTGTTCCTCCATATTCATCAACGACAATCGCAAGGTGATTTTTACGTTCTCTAAAATCGCCCAGTAAGTCATCTAATTTTCGGTTTTCAGGAACGAAGAAAGGTTCCCGAATTAACTCTTGCCACTTGAAATTCTTCTTATTGAGGTGTGCTAACAAATCCTTAGCATATAACACGCCAATAATGTTATCAATATTTTCTTGATACACCGGATTTCGAGAGTAGCCATTCTTCAAAATTTTTTCTAACACCTCTTCATATGATTCTTCATCCGACAGGGCGAAAATATCAATACGAGGCTTCATAATCTGAATGGTTTCGGTATTTCCGAAATTGACAATTCCCTCCAAGATTTTTTGCTCATCTTTTGTTGTCGCTCCTTCGGATGTTAATTCCAAAGCCTGAGATAAAGTTTCTACAGAAATGCTATTGTTTTTGTTCCCCAATCTGTTTTCTACCCATTTTGTCAAAGAAATCAATGGCAAACTAAATGGGGTCAATAATACATTTACCGAGCTGATAAACTTCGACATCAGTTTTGAAAATCTAAGGGCGTTTCGCGAAGCATATACTTTGGGTAAAACTTCACCAAAAAGAAGGATTAAAAACGTAACCAGAATTACCTCAATCAAAAACCGAAGGGGTAATTGAAAGAAGTACACATCAATCTGATAATCGAAATATCCAAAGAGATTTTCTGCAAGGGTTGCAAACAACAATACAATTAAAATATTAATGAAATTGTTTGTGATTAAAATGGTAGCCAGCAGTTTTCTTGGTTTTTCGAGTAGACTGATAATGAGTGCTTCATCTTTCTTATCTGTAGAAAGTGTATCCAAATCAGTTTGTGAAAGTGAAAAGAACGCTACTTCTGTTCCTGAGATGAGTGCCGAACAGAGCAATAAAATTAAAAGCGCAGCGCCATTTAAAAGGGCTGCAACGTCAAAAGTTGCAAAAAAGAATATGAGTAATGGTTCAGGATCTGGATCCAAATGCTAGATTTTTAATTACTAAAAAGGCAAATCATCATCCATAGGTTCCACAACATTTTGAGTCACAGATGGAGTGCCTTGATTTTGTGGTGGATTCTGATTCATCTCAGCACTCTTTTTGGTGCTTAAAAAGGTCATATCGGTTGCGACGATTTCTGTGGCATATCTTCGAATACCATCTTGTTCCCATTGTCTGTTCTTCAATTTGCCTTCCACATAAACCTTGTCTCCTTTGGTCAGGTATTTTTCACAGATTTCAGCGAGTTTATTACGCACAACGATATTGTGCCAATCGGTATTGGTTACCTTTTCACCTGTTTGCTTGTTGGTATACGATTCACTGGTCGCTAATGGAAATCTACCAATGCTGTTCTTATCATCAAAGTAATGCATTTTCACATCATCACCTAAATTACCTATCAATATTACTTTGTTTATTGTACCTGCCATAACGTTTCGATTATATCAAATTTATAAAAAAGATTTCATGCTGGGTCTAAAGCGTATCAAAAAGTTAGCAATTAGAACCGGAACGGGATAATTATCAATTTCTTCCCAATTTATGGTTGAATTTTGATCGTTTTGGGTTTCTAAAATCCAGAATTGGGTATGCAAATGCTGATGTGATAATTTATGAATGATCGGTACTTCATTAAATAATGACAATTCGAAGTTTTCAAATCTGTAGTTTTTGAATTCCTTACTACTGAAGATTTCTTTTTCGTTGGATACGTTCTCGGTTTCAATTAATGGAAATTCATATAGATGTCGCCAAATCCCTTTTTGTGTTCGCTGATTCAGAATTGTTTTTCCTTCCGAAGAAAGCACTACCAGATAATTGAAATAACGATTTCTCACTTTGGTCTTTTTCAATTTTACAGGAAGCTGATCAATTTGTTTCTTTTCAAAAGCCACACACATATTCTTAAGCGGGCAATCCTCACAGTTTGGGTTTTTCGGTTTGCACTGCATGGCTCCGAATTCCATGATCGCCTGATTGTAGGTTCCCGGCTGATGCGCATCAAGCAAAGATTGTGCTAAGGATTTGAATTCCTTTATTCCTATTGTACTATTAATAGGTGTATCGATTCCGAAGACCCGAGAAAGCACTCGATAGACATTTCCGTCAACAACGGCATGCGGTTCGTCGAATGCGATGGATGCGATGGCCGAGGCGGTATAATCACCAACACCTTTAAGTTTTTTAATTTCAGAAAATGCTGACGGGAATTTTCCGTCATAGTGTTTTACAATATAGTTAGCGGTGTAATGAAGATTTCTTGCACGAGAATAATATCCGAGACCTTGCCATAATTTAAGGACGAGTTGTTCATCCGCTTTAGCCAGATCAAAAACAGTAGGAAAGTGTTTTTCGAAAGTTTTAAAGTACTCCAAACCTTGAGCTACACGGGTTTGCTGTAACATAATTTCTGATAGCCAGATTTTATACGCATCCTTCGTCAAACGCCAGGGTAAATGGCGTTTGTTTTGGAAGTACCAATCAATCAATATGGAGCTAAAGGACATAAAAAGTACTAAAACGTCAAAAATACGTTATTATAATGAGATTAATTATGGCTTAATTTGTTTGGAATTGATTAATTATCATATATTTGCATCCGCATTTTCAAGACTAAATAAAAAAACATAGAAGATATGACTAAAGCAGATATTGTATCAAAAATTGCAGAAAAATCAGGTATAGAAAAGACAGATGTATTGGCCACTGTTGAAGCGTTTATGACAGAAGTAAAAGATGCTTTAGAAAATGGTGAAAATGTTTATTTAAGAGGTTTTGGTAGTTTCATTATCAAGACTAGAGCAGAAAAAACAGGAAGAAATATCTCTAAGAACACAACGCTTAAGATTCCTGCACACAACATTCCTGCTTTTAAACCAGCAAAAGTTTTTACTGAAGGAGTAAAAAATAAAGTTGAGGTTAAGTAAATACGATTTTAAAAACTTTTAAATAGATAGCGATTATGCCAAGTGGTAAGAAAAGAAAAAGAGCGAAAATCTCGACTCATAAAAGAAAAAAAAGAGCTAGAGCAAATAGACATAAGAAGAAGTAAGCAGCAGCTTACTTTTCTTTTATAAGAAAAAAACAAGTTCATTGACATATGAGGTTTTGATAAATCCTCAGCTGGTATTAAAATACCTGTTACTATTAATCCATCTGCACTTAGTGTAGTATAAAACCATTTTCAGTATGAAAACAGAATTAATAATTCGTACAAATTCATCTGATATTGATTTTGCCTTATTACGGGATGGAAAACTTATTGAATTAAATAAAGAAACCACAGATAACAAATTTACGGTTGGCGATATTTTTTTAGCTAAAATCGGAAAGGTGTTAACGGGTTTAAATGCGGCATTTGTGAATGTTGGATATCCGAAAGACGGATTTTTACATTATCATGATTTAGGCGCGCAAGTTAATTCGCTAAATAAGTTTCTTAAAAAAGTAAGCACAGGTAGGTATAAAGAGTTCACCTTTAAAAACTTTCGTTTTGAAAACGACATCAACAAAGATGGTAGTATGGATGGCGTTTTGAAAAAAGGACAAAATTTATTGGTTCAAATTGTAAAAGAACCAATTTCATCTAAGGGACCTCGATTAAGTTCAGAACTTTCAATTGCAGGAAGATATATTGTACTAGTTCCTTTTTCTAACCGTATTTCTGTTTCATCACGAATTGCGGATCCAAAAGAAAAAGACAGGCTAAAAAAATTAGCCAGAAGTATCAAACCAAAAGGGTTTGGTATTATTCTAAGAACTGTTGCAGAAGGCAAGAAAGTAGCCGAATTAGATCGAGACTTAGAGAACTTATTGGATCGTTGGAAAACAATGTGTAAACGTATTCCGAATACAAATACTCCAACAAAAATTTTAAGTGAATTAAACAGGGCTTCATCAATCTTAAGAGATATTATGAACGATTCTTTTACAAGTATTGTGACAAATGATGAAACCTTAAAACTTGAAATCAAAGAGTATTTGCAGGAAATTTATCCTGAAAAGGAAAAGATTGTAAAACTTCACCGATCAAAGATTCCAATTTTTGAGAAATACGGAATTGAAAGGCAAATAAAAACATCCTTCGGAAAAACTGTTTCCATGAGTAAAGGAGCGTATTTGGTTATTGAGCATACAGAAGCGATGCACGTTATTGATGTAAATAGCGGAAACCGATCAAATAAGGCCAACTCACAGGAGGAAACAGCACTAGAAGTAAATTTAATTGCCGCAACGGAAATCGCTAGGCAATTGCGTCTGAGAGATATGGGCGGTATTATTGTTGTAGACTTTATCGATATGCATAAAGCCGAAAACAGAAATAAGCTGTACCAACACTTAAAAGATGTAATGGGCGAAGACAGAACAAAACACAAAATACTACCACCAAGTAAATTTGGACTGGTTCAAATCACAAGGCAAAGGGTAAGACCCGAACTGGCCATTAAGACCAAAGAACCAAATCCAAGTCAAAAGGGAGAAGTTGAAGCTCCAATCGTTCTTTTAGAAAAATTAGATTTAGATTTAGAAAAAATGATTTCTAAACAAAAAACTAGCAAATCAGCCAAAAAGATACAGTTACATGTACATCCATTTATTGCTGCTTATTTGACTAAAGGAATGAAATCAGTTCGTTTTAAGTGGTACTTAAAACATTCAAAGTGGATAACTATTATACCAAGAGATGCTTACAGATATCTACAATATCGATTCAAATATGAATAGTATTGTGTAAGGCAAAAATTTATCATTTATAAGAACCCTGCAATAAGAATTGCAGGGTTTTTTTATTGCTTTTCTTTTATCAAATACATATAAACCGGGAAGTGATCTGAGTATCCACCGGTAAAATTTCCATTGGAATAACTTCGAAAAGGGAATCCTTTAAATCTTCCTTTTTGTTTTATTAAAAAGGATTCACTAAAAACACCTGCTTGAAAAAATTTGAAACGCTTTAGATCAGAGCTGGACTCTGGAATAAATGCTCCTGAAATTAAAATCATATCAAATAAATTGATCGAATTCCGATGACCAAGGCTATACATTCCCTTGAGGAACATCGATTCAAAGGGATTGTATAAATCGGTAGTTTTTGTTTTACTTTTTTTTCTTTTTGTATGAAGTACTTCTTTTAGACTTGAGTTTGTTGGATTATCATTTAGGTCTCCCATGACGATGATTTTTGCCGTTGGATATGATTCCTGAATTTTTTGAATTTGTCTGAGATTTGTATAGGCAGCTTTTTCTCGGGTAGCCCTGGTTTTAAATTCCCCACCGCTTCTGGAAGGCCAATGATTTACAAGAATATGAATCAATTCATTGTCTAAATATCCAACAACATAGAGAATATCTCGTGTAGATATTTTTCTGTTATTTCTATAAATATTTAGAGGAATGACCTGATGGTGAATAGGCTGAAAATACGTTTGATTAAATAAAAGAGCTACATCTATTCCGCGTTTATCTGGTGAGTTATAATGAACAATTCCGTAGTTAAAATTCTTCAAATACCTTGATCCAATTAGATTTTCTAAAACAGTCCGATTTTCAACCTCAGCAACCCCAATTATAGTAGGAGGCAGTGTATTTTTCTTAGACCCAATTTTAGAAATGGCAAATGCCATTCGATGTATTTTTTCTGAATAGACTTTTGATTTATTCCCCTTGAATTTCATGATGGGACTTAGTTCATCGTCTTTTCCTGGGTCATTAATAGTATCGAAAAGATTCTCTAAATTGTAAAAGGCGATTGTGTGAATTTCATAGGATTTGCTTTCATTTTGACCCGATAAATTCAGGGCATACCCGATTAGGAAAAGCATCCCAAGGGAAAGTTTCTTCATAGCATTTTTTTAACATAAATACGAAATCAGAATTGGTAAACAAATTTTTTGTGTTGATTTTTTATTTAAAATTTTATTTTGAAGTGTAGGCATTTTTTTTACTTTTAAATCGATTTTCAATTGAAAATCACAAATTGCTATGAAAAAAATACTGTTGTTGCCGTGCGCAATGGTGTTAACCATTTGTCACGCCTTTTCCCAAAATATCATAAGGGGAGAAATTCTTGATTTTGATACTCAAAAACCAATCGTTGGAGTCATTGTCCAACTTCAAACCAATCGACACCAGATAAGTACAGATTTATCAGGTAAATTTTTGATTTCAGACGTTTCTAATGGAAATTATGTTTTAGAAATTTCTTTATCGGGGTATAATACCCAAAAGGTTCCTCTTCAATTAAATGGCATTCCTATTGATCTAGGGGTAATTTTGCTTTCACGATCTATTGATGAAGAAGTAAGTTCAAATTTAATCTTGCTTACAGATGATGAGTTAATCAATGAAGATAATTCCACAGGAGCTCTAGCAGGTGTTTTTCAATCCACCAAAGATGTGTTTTTACGAACAGCGGCCTTTGATTTTAGCTCCTCGTTTTTCCGAATTCGTGGATTAGATGGAAAGTATGGAAAAATTGTTTTGAACGGTATCGAAATGAATAAAATGAATGATGGCAGACCACAATGGAGTAACTGGGGTGGATTGAATGATGTATTCCGAAATCAGTTATATACTCACGGAATACAACCCTCAGACGACAGTTTTGGTGGTATTCAGGGCACGACTTCTATTTCATCAAGACCCTCAGCGCAAAATCCAGGACTACGTTTTTCTTACGCATCTTCGAATCGCAGTTATACCCATCGGCTTATGGCGACATATGCGAGTGGTACAAGAAATAACGGATTCTCATATGTCTTCTCTGGAAGCCGTAGAGCATCTGAGGAAGGTTTTCAGGAAGGATCCATGTATAATGCATATTCGTTTTTTGGAGCCATTGAGAAAGAATTCAATGATAACCACACCATTGGTTTTACTGGAATAATTGCATTCAATCAGAGAGGGAAGGCTGCCCCCATGACACAGGAAGTATTTGACATAAAAGGAATCCGATATAACGAATATTGGGGGTTTCTAAATGGTAAAAAAGTCAATTCAAGAATTAAAAAAGTTGTTGAGCCTATTTTACAATTTTCTCATTTTTGGAAGGTTTCAAGGAGCACTAAACTCCAAACCAATGTTGCGTACCAGTTCGGAAATATCAGTAATAGCCGGATTGATTTTAATGGTGGATCAAATCCAAGTCCGACCTATTATCAAAGATTACCGAGTTATAATTTAAGGAACCAAAACATCGACTTAGCTTATGAAAATTTAATAAACTTTCAAAATTCAGGACAGTTGGATTGGAATCGAATTTTTGATGCCAATGTCACCAATTCCCAAGTTGATGCGCCAAGCAGTTATGTTTTTTATGAAGACCGTAACGACGATCAGCTAATTACCTTAAATACAATTCTCGAACATAAACCAAATGAACATTTCACTATTCATTCGAAATTAGAGTTTCGAAAATTAAAATCTCATAATTATGCTAAAATTATCAATCTACTTGGAGGAGAACCTTATCTGGATGTAAACAGCTTTGCATCGACCCAAATTCAACAACAGAATAATTTACATACACCCAATCGATTTGTAACCGAAGGAGATCGTTTTAAATATAATTATCATTTGATTTCGTCTGATATCAATGGTTTTGCTCAGGCTCAATTTCAGTATTCAAAAATCGATTTTTATACATCCCTACATCTATCGAATCGACAATACCAAAGGATAGGAAATTATCAAAATGGTCGTTTTCCTGACCAGTCCTTTGGTCCTTCAGAACGGCTGAGTTTTTTCAATTATGGAATCAAATCAGGAGGGACTTATAAGTTTACAGGAAGACACTTGCTAAGTTTTAATCTAGGTTATTTGTCAACCCCACCTGATTTGCGAAATACCTTTTCAAATAGCCGAGAAAATAACTTCACTGTTGAGAATCTTAAAAGTGAAAATATATTGAGCTTTGATGTAAGTTACTTGATTCGATATCCCAAGTGGAATGCAAAGCTGACGGGTTATTTTATCGACATCCAAAATGCTACCGAAGTGTCTTTTTATTTTGCCGATGGTTTGGGTGGTGATAATAACGCATTTGTTCAGGAAATCCTTTCTGGAATTGGACAGCGAAATATAGGTTTGGAATTTGGAGCAGAAAGCACTATCACTTCTACCCTAAAGTTGAAAGCAGTTGTCGCTTTAGGTCAATTTGTATTTCAGAATAACCCGAATTTATATCTGACTTCCGATGAATCAGATACTTCAGTTTTTAACGAAGCCTATCAATCCAAAAATTATACATCCCTCTTAAAAAACTATAGATTGGCCAATGGCCCTCAAGGAGCGTATGCTATTGGGTTTGAATATCGAGATCCAGATTATTGGTGGATTAGTTCTACGGCTAATTTTTTCACAAACACCTATGTTGACGTTTCTCCGCTAAACCGAACTTCTAATTTTTATGAGGATTCTGATGGACTTCCTTTCAACGATTATGAACCCGATTTAGCAAGATCGCTATTACAGCAGGAGCGGTTTGATAATTATTTAACGGTTAATCTAGTTGGCGGAAAATCATTCCGATTCGGAGATGCATATATCAGCATTTTTGCT
>Ga0213864_10001548_pt1 | contig 10295 bp, 7 predicted proteins | sample PICome_5_FD_160078 | JGI IMG/M metagenome (GOLD analysis project Ga0213864, IMG submission 160078) | Coastal seawater microbial communities near Pivers Island, North Carolina, United States - PICO247 | ecosystem: Environmental > Aquatic > Marine > Coastal | place: USA: North Carolina | collected... | reverse complement strand
TAGTTCATTAGGGAATGTTTCCTCAAAAAACTACTTTATTAGAATTCCAAAATTATTTAAAGCAATTTCAATTATAAAAAATGATTTAAAAAATGATGATATCATTTATACTTTTGGAATGGATACGTTCCTTATTTCATGGTTCGCTGTATTTTTTTCTAACAAAAAAAATAAAATAATTTATGAAGTTGGTGACATAAGAAAGATTTATACTAAAAAAACTTTTTTTAGGTTTCTTTTTAGATTTTTGCAAAGAAGAATTGTAAAAAAAGCTTCTTTAATAGTTGTAACATCAAAAGCATTTGTTGATTCTTATTTCAGGGACATTCTAAAAGTAAAAAATACTGAAAAATTCTATGTAATAGAGAATAAACCAGAATTAAAAAAAGATAAAATGCTTAATTACTCATTTAAGGGCTATCCAATTAGAATAGGATATTTTGGAGTAATTAGGTGTGAAAGGTCTATTGAAATTCTCTCAGAAATACTTAAATCAAATAAATTCTCTTTATATATAAGAGGTATATATGATAATAGAATAATCGAAAAATATAAATTAGATGAATATACAAACATCATAATTGGTGATGAATATAAAGTCCCAAATGAATTATATGAAATGTATAATGATATCGACCTTTGTTGGGCAACTTATCCATACCAAAAAAATGAAAAAGTAGGTAATTTTCAATGGGCAAAGACTACTAGATATTATGAAAGTCTATTTTTTTCTAAACCACTAGTTCTACAAATAAATTCTCAAGATTATAAAGATATCAAAAAATATAATGTATCAGTGAATATTGATCTAAATGATGTTAAAGGAACGGTAAAAAAAATTAAATCATTAAGTCCTGATATTATCTTAGATAAAATAAAAATGTTTAAATATATTAATGAGGAAAAATATAGATATATAGATGAAATTGAAATATTAGCGAATAGGTTGAAAAATAAATAATGTTAAGTTTTCTAGAAAAAACAATATATAATTTGTTAAAAAAAGTACCGTTTTTAAAAAAAATATTTAGGAATATATACCAAAGAATAAATGTATTCTTCACTAAAATAAAGAAAATTAATATCAATTATGAATTTTTATTTAAAAGTGGATATTTTTTCGGTTTTCACGACAAAAATCCTCTTTCATATAATAATGATAAGTTATTAGTTCATAATATAAATATTGAAAAAAATAAATTGAACTTGCCAAAGAAAAGTGACTTTGTTTCAGTGGGGTTTTTACACGGTAAAAATTTTGAAAAATATTATGAAATTGGAAAAACTAATGCTTGGAATTTTCAACAGGGATCAATGTTACAGTGGATTAATAAAAGCGAAATTATTTATAATTACTACGATTTACATGAATGTATTCATAAATCAATTATTTTTGATACTTCTAGTTTGAAATCTAAATCAACTTCATTACCTGTCGGTGCTGTAAGTAAAGATGGTAAATATGGTGTTTCATATTCTTTTGAGAGACTTAGAAAAGGTATGAAAGGTTATGGGTATGCTAACGGTATTGATAAAGATTATGATAATAATACTCCAAAAAATGGTATTAAATTATTTGATATTCATACTGGTCGAATAATTCGTGAGATAAAAATAAAAGAATTAGGGAGTTTAAAAACAAAAAGTTTTAAGTTTTTCACTCATGTTCAATTTTCTCCTGATTCAAAAAATTTCGTATTTTTTCTTAGAGAAAAAGAAATTGGAATAAGACAAAAAACAAGAATGTTCTTGTATAATATAGATAGGGACTATATCTATTGTTTTCCAACAGATGATATGATTTCTCATGTATCATGGATAAACAATGATAAATTAATTGGATATGCATCTGTCTTAAACCAAGATAGTTATTATATTTTTGATTATAAAAAAAATACTTATGATAGAATAAAATTTTCAAAAAATGATGTTGATGGTCATCCTAATGTTTCATTAGACACAACAAAATTAGTGTTCGATACGTACCCAAATAAAAAAAGAATCCAAAGCTTATACTTATATAACTTTAATACGAAATCTTTAAATTTAATAGGACAATTTTTTTCACCTTTTAAATATAAGGACGAATTAAGGTGCGATTTACATCCTAGATTTAATAAAGAGGGCAACTTAATTATAATAGATAGTGCTTATAACGGTACAAGAGGTATTGGGATAATTAATCTTAAAGGAGAAAAAAGTGAAATATAACAATTATTTAATTCACAATTTTGCGTTGTTAAAAATTGATCAATCATTAAGAAATATTAAGGAGATTGAAAAATCAATAAGGTATTTTAAAATAGAAAACAGTTCAATAAAAAAGAAATTATATGTTTTAAATATAAATAAACTTAAAGAAATTAAATATACTCATATATATGGATCAAAACAGAAAGAATTTTATATGAAAGATAATGAATATTTTTATTATGGATATAGAGGTAATGTAATACGAATCAAAAATTTTAAAAATCTGAAAGAAATAGACGAAATTCAGGTTTCAGAAAATTTTAATGTAAATATATTATTTGAATTTATTGAATTTCTAATTAGAATAAATGTAGTTGAAATAAATTTGATGTTGATTCATTCTGCAGCCGTTTCTTATAAAGAAGCTGGGATTTTATTTTTAGGTTGGCCGGGATGCGGTAAAACAAGTTTAACATTAGATTTGATTGAAAATGGATTTGATTTTTTAAGTGAAGATAAAGTTTGGGTTTCATTAGATAAAACTATTTATAATTATCCTAGATATATCAGACTAAATAAATCAAATATTAATATTTTTAAAGATAAATTAAATTTTATCGAAAAAATAAAATTAAATTTTTCAAATATTTTAAGTAAACTTCTCTCATATTCTAAATTAACAAATAAGTCACTATTGGCAAATGCAGCTAATAGAGGAGTTTTTTTACCAAAAATTAAAATAGACCCTCTAAAAGATGACAAGATAAATATTAGATCTAAAGTAGGTTTAAAGTATACTTATTTTATAAATCAACGAAATGATTTAAGTAAAAAAGATAATAATCAAAAAGAAGATTTAGCCAGAATAATAAAAAAAATCTCAGATTTCGAATGGAATAACAAAATGAAACAGATTATTTCAATGCATAATTTCTTATTTCCTAATCATAAATGGGAAAAAGAATTTGATAATTTTTTGAAAAAAGAAACCGAAATAATTGAATCATTATTTGGTGATTCAAAATACTTTATACTTAATACTCCAGTAGTTCAAAAGAGAAAATCAAAACAGGAAATTATAGATCTTAAAAATAAACTTGGTGAAGCACATGATTAGGAAAAAGATTATAGCATTTATAGGACCAGATGGAAGTGGAAAGTCTTATACGATAGACAGATTAAAAATAGAATTGAAAAATAAAACTAATATTATTTACAGATATGGGAGCAAAAAAAAAGATTTTAATTTTTTAATAACAAAATTTAGTTATCAAATATATATATTTCTCAAAGGAAAATCTAAAAATAAACTAAACTTTTTTATTTCAAATTCATATTTGTATTTAATACATTATTTTTTCGAATTATTTGATAATATTATAGGAATAAGGTTAACAACTTTTTTTAAGAAGGAATTTATTATATTTGATAGATATCCAATAGACAGATTTCTACCTATGCTAAGCTCCTATAGAAAAAAAGTTTTTAAAAATAGCAATATCATATTAAAAGCTTTAAAATTTTTTCCTTATTTATTCTTGCTTTTATATGCATATATATATTATTTATTTTTATTAAGGCCAGATTTGATTATATATATGGATACATCAAAATCATTATTGAAAAGTAGATTAAATTATTTTTATAAAGAAGAAGAAAAGCTTAACTTTTATCATAAACATTACGTAGAATTATTTCAATTATTAAAAAAAAATAAATATAATATAATGAAGTTTTCAAAAATTAGTATTAATGATTTGTTTAAGGAAATGGTGATGAAGTGAAAAAGATTCTTAGATTTATTGAATATCCAATTGCATTAATTTTAAATGTATTCGGTGAGATTTTAGGTAAATTAATAAAAAAAGATTCAAAACTCATTATTTTTGGAGCAATGGGAGGTTTTTATTATGGAGATAATGCTAAATATGTTTTTGAAGAATTATCTAAATCTAATTATAAAATTTATTGGCTAACTCGAAAAAAAAATGTTTTAAATGAAATAAAAAATAATAATCTTAATGTTGCATCAGTAAAATCAATTAAAGGTATTTACCTCCTTTTTAAAGCAAAATTAGCAGTTTATACAAATAATTTAGGTGATTTTTCACTATACCCTACACTTGCCCCAAGTAACCTCAAGCTAATCTCTTTAAGGCATGGAAGATCAGTTAAGAGGGTCAGATATGCTAAGAAGGTACAAAGCATGAGCAGGTCTGAGATTTTAAGAATAAAAAAAGAAACAAAAATGATTGAATATGTAATTTCAACATCAGAATTTATTTCTAAAATCCAATCTGAAGTACTAAAACTTAAATATGAAAAAAATGTAATTACGGGCTATCCAAGAAATGATATTTTGTTTAAAGATTTTAAAAATAATATTATTTTAGATGAAAATAAATATAATAAATTAATTTTATATGGTCCTACATGGAGACATGGAAGAAATCCAGTTCAATTCTTTCCGTTTAATGACCTTGATTTATTAAGATTAAATAGTTTTTTAAAGGAAAAGAAAATAGTAATTTTTCTTAGACCACATAAAAATGAATTAAAAAAGGAATCGGTTAAATCAGAAATAAATTATATCCTTTCAAATAGTGATAATATAAGATTAATGGGTCACGATGAATTTCCTTCTATTAATGAATATTTAAATTCATTTGATGCGCTTATATGTGACTATTCTGCTTTATATCATGATTATTTGCTTTTAGATAAACCAATCTTATTTATTCCATATGATTATACTGACTTCAATAGAAATAATGGGTTCTTATATGATTATCATAAATTACTTCCGGGACCTTTAATCAAAAATTTTAATATGTTTAATGAAGAGTTAAACAAAATACATTCTGAGATTGACAATTACAATAGCAAAAGGAAAACTTTAAGAGACCTAATACATAAGTATCAAGATAGTAAATCTACAAAAAGAGTTGTTGAAATTATAGATAAAGTAATGATTTCAAAATAAGGAGTAAATAATGAAATATTATGATATTTTAATAAGAACAGCAAATTCTGCAATAAAAGAAATAGAGTCTAAATCGTTTTTTGTTGGAGGAAATAATGGACCAAGAAATCAAAAGGAAACTCCTGTAAGAAAAGTATCTCATTGGTTAGTTGTTTTCTGTAAATTATACAAAAAAACTTCAAATAAAAAATATTCTAAATTTGCAGTTATATTAAAAGATTATTTGATGTCAAAAAAAAGTCGACCATATGGGTACACATTTTATCATCGTGACTTTTCGAATGGTGACAGTTGTAATGGAGTCATTGGTCAAGCATGGACATTAGAGGCATTGATATGGTACTATGATACATTTAAGGATGTAGATGTCCGTATATTGATAAATAAAATAATAGAGTTTCATAGTTTTGATAAAAAGTTAGGTATTTGGAATAGAATGGACATTAATGGTTCAAAAAAACGAGGTTTTGATACAACACTTAATCATCAAATTATGTTTGCTGGAGTATTGGCGTTAGGAGCGAGTTTTAATGCAATAAACAATTCAAATCAGGTACAAATTTTTTTAGATAGATTGAAAAATAATATTGAATTACATACAAATGGAAGATTCAAAATGAGAATAAATAAATATAATATGTTAAAGAATTTAAGGATAATTAATTTTATAAGATTAACGAAAACATACTCATTCTTTAGAAGACTTTTGTTATTTGATAAAAAGTATTTAATAAAAGCAAGAGAGCTAGAAAAAAATGAAAAAGAGATTGAAATTGGTTATCATGCTTTTCATCAATATGGTCTAAGTTATTTGTATAAGTTTAATCCAAGTCATGAAATTTGGGATAATAAGAAAATTAAAAAGGCTCTTTTATATTCTCTATCAAAGGATTATATTGATGATGTGTTTAAAAATAAATATGGATATGGATATAATCCACCAGGAATTGAAATATCTTTTATAATTGAAACTTTTAATAATTTTTTAGTTAAAAATTCATTAGAAAAAAAATCTTTTATAGAATTAAATGTAAAAAAACTACTAAAGAAACAAATGTTATTAACATTTGATTTTAGTAAAAGCTTAATGAATATAAATGAATATGATAAAATAACATATTCATCAAGAATTTATGAAATGTGTTATATTTCTGAAAATATATTAAATTCAACATACTGAAAGTGAGACTAAGCGATGCTTTTTAATAAAAAATCAATTATCTATTTATATTTATTAATATTTATCTTGATATTAACATCTATTTTGTTTTTATCGAACGAAGACTTGCAGATAATAGCTAAATATATTACATTAGATAAATATCAAATAAGTAATAATGTTTATAGGTATATATTTATAATCTTTTCCTTAATAATATCATCATTATTTATTTTAATTTCTGTTAGATCAAAAGAATTTTTAATAACTCCAACTATTTTATTTTTTGGACTATTAGTCTTTTTAGTTTTACCTGGAGTAATTTTAACATCAGAAGATTCAATAAATGGTGAAATATCAGCAAATAGTTATATATTTGGTTTGTTATTTTTTTCTTTAGGAGTTTTTTTCGTAACAAAGTTATTAAGATTTAACTCTTATATTGAAATAGGTAAATTTAAATCTAAAAAAAATAAACATAAAAAAAACCTAAACAACACAAGAATTTCAATTTTCAAAGTATTTATGTTTATTGGAATTTTAATGTCAGTTTTATATATTTTAGTTTCTCCTAGAGGGACTTTGATTGCAATTGAAAGTCTTTTTGATTTTTTTTCAAGTGGAAATATTGATTCTGCTCAGGGACTTGTACAAGATGAAAGGGTATATAGATATGTTTTTGGTCTAAGCTATTTAGATTTGATATATATTTATATTGTTAGACTTGTGTTACCAATAATAATTGCAACACTTATTTTCAAATTGAAGAAAAATACAGTTATTTTTCTTTTCATTCTGCTATTTATATCAGTTTTTGGAACAGGCAGTAGATTATTAACGGCCCACCTGTTCTTGTTTTTTCTTATCTTTTATTCTGTATACAATGATCTAAAAGTACGTAGTATCATAAGACTTTTTATTATAATAGGTTTTATTTTAATTTTTCAAACAATTGTTTTGGGTAGGTTGATTGGTTCAGTTGGTTATTTAGAAAGCTCATTAAAAGCTTTAAATACTCTATTAGAGAGAATTTTTTTAACTAAAGGGTATGTAACAAGTCAGGTTTTCTATTACTTTCCTGATCTTTTCAATTTTAGACTTGGACAAACTATTATTCCAACCTTATTTGGAACTTTTTCAAACTCAACTCCATTTTCACAAGAAATGTTTGCATTATTTGCTGATGGTTCATCTGGAACAGCTGGTCCACAAGCATTTGGAGAATTATATGTAAATTTTGGATTTTCTGGAGTAATGATAGGTAGTTTTTTGTTAGGATTTATCATCCAATATATCACTATTAAACTCATCAGAGGAAAAAAACATTCTACTTATAATAGTGCAATTTATAGTTACATTACATTGCTTTTCGGACTTGTAGGTTACAGTGGATTACTGGCATTTAAATCTTATGGTGGACATATTCTTTTTATCTTCTATTCTGTAACGGCGTTATTACTAATGATTTTTAAGAGAGATAAGATTTTAAAACCTGCACTATAGAAAATATTTAACTAACTAAAAAAAAGGGGATTGATTTTGAGATCAAAAAAAGCATTAAAAAATATAATATACTCAATAATATACAGTGGGGTATCTGTATTATATGGTTTAATAGTTCCAAAGCTTTTAATAGAAAATTTTGGTTCAGAAATGAATGGCTTTATTACGTCTGTTATTCAAATATTTGGTTATTTAGTCTTAATTCATGCAGGTGTAGGTGGAGTAGTAAAAGCTAAATTATATAAGCCGATTAGCCAAAATGATTTTAATCAGGTAAATAATATATTATCTGCTACAAAAAAATTTTTTAATAAGATAGGATATATTTCAATTTTAAGTACTATCATACTTTCATTAATTTATCCCGTTTTGATTAATACAACTCTACAAAATGATTTCATAGGTTTAATGATTTTTTTTATAAGTCTTCATTTTACTTTTCAATATTTTTTAGGTATTTCATATCAACTGTGGTTAACAGCTTCAGGAAAAGAGTATGTTAATAATTTTTCACAAACAATTGCTCTTATCACTACAATAATTGCTATCTATTTAATGACCACATTTAATACATCAATATTAATAATTCAAATTGTTATGTCACTAATTTTAGTAACTAGAGTTATTTACATTAATTTATATACCAAAATGAAATATCATTTGAGGATCAAAAAGAAAGCTTCCTCAAATAAATTAAAAGATAGATGGGATGGAGTGGCACATACAATAGCATATTTTGTTCATACTAGAATAGATATAATACTAATTTCAATTTTTCTTACACTACAAGAAGTATCTGTCTATGCAATTTATGCGATGGTAATTTCTGGTGTTAAAATAATAATAACAACAGTTGTTAGAGCCTTTGAACCATTTCTTGGCAATATGATTAGTAAAGAGGAGAACAATATATTAATTAAATCATTCTTATCCTTTAATACAATTATTCATATACTCATAACAATTTTATTTTCATCTACATTAATTTTGATAATTCCGTTTTTAAAGATATACACAATGAATTTTAGTGATTACAATTACATCAACAGTGTGTTGGCTTTAACATTAATAAGTGCGGAGCTTATATATATGCTTAGAAAACCTTTGGTTTCAATTATATCAGCAGCAGGACATTATAAAGAGACAAAAGTCGCTGCATTTATAGAAATGGGAATAAATGTTTTTTTATCTATAATGTTGATAAATATCTATGGTGTAATTGGTTTAGTATTATCTACCCTAATTGCAATGTTATTTAGATTAGTTTATAGTATTATATATGTTAATAAAAATTTGATTAAAATAAAGTTAAGTTTTTTTATAAAAAGATTTTTAATAACACTAATTATGATTTATAGCTTTTTTTTATTATTCGATTTGATCGATATACAAATAAATATAAATTATTATGATTGGATAATAAAATCATTTGTTGTTGTAATTATAATAACAATTATCACTTCAGTAATTAACTATCTGTTTTATAATAGTCATATAAGATACATAATGAAACGAATTAAAAAAACAATGACGTTGAGGAGTAAATAATGAGAAATATCACAGTAGTAGGAGCAGGATATGTTGGATTATCACTTGCAACATTGCTATCAAAAAGAAATAATGTAATAATATACGATCTTATAAATGACAAAATTAAAAAAATTAATGAACGTATATCACCTATCGCTGATAATGAAATACAAAATTTTTTCAAAAATGAAAAACTAAATTTAATTGGAATTTCAAAAATTGATGGTGAGTATTTAAATTCTGATTTTATAATAATTGCTACACCAACAAATTATAATGAGATGACAAATTATTTTGATACTAGTTCTATTGAAAAAGTAATAGAAGATATTATCAAAGAAAAATCAAGAGCATCAATTGTCATTAAGTCTACTATACCTATAGGGTATATTGATAAATTAAAAACAAAATATAGTATCAATAATATATTTTTTTCTCCTGAATTTTTAAGAGAGGGAAAAGCACTATATGATAATTTATATCCTTCAAGAATAATAATTGGTAGTCATAAAAATGAAGCAAAAGAATTTGCAAATCTTCTTGCTGATTCAGCGAAGAAAAAAAATATAGAAATTTTATATACTGGCACTAGAGAAGCAGAAGCAATTAAATTGTTCTCTAATACTTATTTAGCGATGCGAGTAGCTTATTTTAATGAAATAGATACCTATTCTGAGTTGACTAATCTAAATTCTAAATCAATTATTGATGGAGTATGTGCAGATCCTAGAATTGGAGACCATTACAATAATCCTTCATTCGGTTATGGAGGATACTGTTTGCCAAAAGATACAAAACAACTGTTAGCAAATTTTAAAGAAATTCCTAATAATCTTATAAGTGCGATTGTAAATAGTAATATAACAAGAAAAAATCATATAAGTAATATGATAATGCAGATGAAACCTAAGGTTGTGGGTATCTATC
>Ga0213864_10001547_pt1 | contig 10295 bp, 9 predicted proteins | sample PICome_5_FD_160078 | JGI IMG/M metagenome (GOLD analysis project Ga0213864, IMG submission 160078) | Coastal seawater microbial communities near Pivers Island, North Carolina, United States - PICO247 | ecosystem: Environmental > Aquatic > Marine > Coastal | place: USA: North Carolina | collected... | reverse complement strand
ATAAAAATAATATATATATATATATATATATAATTATGATATTAACTGAAACTACTATTTGTAATAATGACAATGTAGCTTATAGTGATAAATATCATCATGGTCAAACTTCTTTTAGTTATATTGATAATGATGAAAATATAAAAAACAATTTATGTAAACCTATGTTGAAATCAATATGTAAAACAGGTGCAGATAAAGCCAAAGCCGACAATGACGCCGGTGACCCAACCGCCTCCCTAGATCACCTAAACCAATATCAAAAATATGCACATAATTATTATCTTAAATGTCTGGATAAAGATACAAATAGAAATGAATTTAAAGATATAAATGATATAAAATACAAATATGATAAAATAAAACAACAAAATATTGATAGTGATTTAAGAAAAAAAAGTAATGAATTATTTAATTATTTAATCGTTTTTTTTATCATATTATTTTTTATAATTATATTTACAATAATTAAATTTTTTAATTTTTAAATTTTTTAATTTTTTAAATTTTTTAAATTTTTTATTTTGTAATTATATTTATAATTTTTTATTTTTTATTTTGTAATTATATTTATAATTTTTTATTTTTTATTTTGTAATTATATTTATAATTTTTTATTTTTTATTTTGTAATTATATTTATTATTTTTTATTTTTTATTTTGTAATTATATTTATAATTTTTTATTTTTTATTTTGTAATTATATTTATAATTTTTATTTTTTATTTTGTAATTATATTTATAATTTTTTATTTTTTTTTAATATATATATTATTATAAATATATATATTTAATATAATGACAGATCCTGACAACGTTGTTGAAGGTACATCTCACGATCATCCATTTGCAGACATCGATCATCCCCATGACGAATATGCGAAATCTAGTGAGCTTAGTAATTATGCAAGAAAACATAACCATCCATATGCAAGAAAACATAACCATCCATATGCATCTAATGTTCATAATCATAATTCTGATTATTTTCCATATAGTCAAGTAGAGAATAAGATTAAATCACTAGTAGATAATAAATGGAGAAATACTCAAATAGATGAATACGAAAAAGCTGCTAAAAATAGTAAAGATAGAACAGTTGGATATGAAACTGCTGCTAAAGATTCAAAAGACCTTATAGTTGGAACTTATGAACCAGATGCCTTAGAAGCTAAAGAAGAAGCAGAAAGGCATCGTGATGATGCAAAAATAGCAAGTGAAGCAAGTAAATTAGCATATGAATCAATTATTAACGATTATAGAAATATATTAGAATTAGCTAAAAAATCTCAAGTATTAGCAGAAATAATAGGTCATTTAGCAGAATCATCAAAAGTTTTAAATTCAGCAGTTGTTGCATCAACTAATATAGCAAATACTCCATTCAATTTGAGTGCTTCAGAATCTGGAAATGGTGAAAAAGTAGCTAAAGTTATTGCTGACGCAATAAAAAATCCTATTGATAATGTTGGACATTTTTCATATTCTGGTTATACAACAGATAATTATAAAAGAGATTTAGCTTCTATAACAACATTAAGACAAGGTATATCACCTGAAAACTTAACCATTACAAATAATTATGTTGAATTTAGAAATAATATAGCTAACAAAAATGATGAACAGAAAAATTATCAGGAAACTACATATTCGGATCAAGCTCTTAGTGGTGTCACAAGTATTCTTCCACCTAATCTTGAAGAACTTGGTCTAGATCCTTTTACTAATATGAAAAGTAATGTAGAAGGTTTTACAGAGGGCATGGGGAGCGTACGTAGCGCAGGTTTTAGCCTGGAAAAAATGTGTGGAACTGATGCTAACAATTATTATACTGCATTGACGAATAATCCGACTCCTGATGATAATGGTGATTGGCATATGTTAGAAGGTCAAAGAACAAAAATGTGTAATGCATATCATAATACCTCGGAAAGTAATGAAAATATATTAGAATTAGAAGAATTATTAAGTAAAAAAAAAAATTTAGCATCAGATGTTATGTTAAATTATATTTTAAATGAAGATAACAATAATGAGTCAACTATAAAACAAGCATATGATAAAATAAATGATGAAAATAATTTAAAAATAAGACAAATAAAAAATAAAGAATATACAAATAAAAAAAATATCGATAATTTAAAAATATTAAAATTTGCAATTGTGTTGTTTTTAATTAGTGTTCCATTTTTAATATTAAATAAAAAAGAAATAATATCAATTAACTTATTATTTTTTGTAATTTCAATTTTGATAGTTATATTCGTAATATTTTCTGGAACAATAATTTACAAGCAGTTATCCGCAGATAAATTCAATTATAATAAAATAGATAAAACAATTAATAATATAAATACTATTAAAAAAATTAATAAAAATAAAGATACAGAAAACACATTTAACAGAAACAAATCAAGATTTTCTAGTTTTTTTGGATGTTTTAATTCAGATTGTTGTGAAGATGGGACTGTGTATGACGAGACATTAAAAAAATGTATATCACCAAATAGCTAATATAAATAAATTATAATTTTTTTTATTAAATATATAATACCTAGTAATTGATATATAATTAATATTTATATAGATATTAATAATATATTATTATATTAATAATATATTATTAATATAAATAATATCTTAAATGTCTTTGGGTGATTTACCTAAAAGTATAGCAGATAACCCTCGATTAAGAGATGTATACGAAGCAAATATAGAAAATTTAATAAAAAGTATGGATATAGAAGGAATAAAATTAAGTGGAACTTTAAAAGAAATAATAGCTCCGTCAAGAACAACTACTGGTACACGTACTACAGGGTCTTATTTTTACCAAAAAAATTATAATTTAGATACTATTTTTAATACAAATAATTTTGAATATGATGAAGATATCAAAGTTGATTTATTTAATTATTTAATTGACATAAAAACACAAAATTCAACGTCATTTTTTTATAGTAAAGTAACTTCAACAAATACTAATGATATAGAAAAAAGAGCTTTTGAAATATTATATAATAGTTTTATAATTATGAAAAAAATAAAAACTGATATATCACATAACATAGAAATTGGAAATATTCTTTCAAACCGAATACAACATTATACAAACACTAATCCTAATTTACATTTATTATCAAAAACAAAAAATAAATTACAAAATAAAATAGATAATTATGAAAAACATATGAATATTGATACAAAAAAAAATAAAGAATTAGAAACAAGTATAAAAAATAACAAAAATTATAATTATTATTTGATAATAATTTATTATGTAGTTTTAATATTGTTTTTTATGTTTTCTAATTTTATTAAAAACAAATATTACAAAAATATTATCGCATCAATAATGATAATATTATATATAATAGCTCCTTTTATAATAAAATATATAATATATTATGTATACAAATTATGGTTATATATATTAAAAAAATATAATTTATTAACTCCTAATTTAACATATGAAGATATAATAAAATATGATTCTTATAATTATGAAAACAATCAAGAAAATATATCATATATTTAAATATTATTTAAATATTATTTAATTCATCATCATCATCTAACATATCATCATAAATAATTTCAACATTCATCCATTTAGATTTATTACATTTACCATATGTTTTATCCATATATTCAGTGATTTCGCGACCATTTGGTATATTGTTTCTTCCATAATTGATTATATACCAATTTTTAAATTCTTCAAGAATTTCTGTTTTCTTAATTTTACTATTTAATTTTCTATTAATTTTTTCTTTAGCAAATTCTGATAGATAATCTTGTTTTTCTCTATAATTATCACTAACGGCTAAAACCATTTTACAATCATTAACTAAACCATTTGTTTTAAAAGCTATATTTACTAACATAGATGCAAAAATAGGAGCCCAAATATTAAATTTTTCATCAATATTTCTATCAATTTTGTATTGATATGGAAAATTTTCTTTAGGAAATTTTTCTTCATTATATGGATTATCTAAAAATTTTGACATAAAATCACATACTCTAATTCTTCTCCATGTTCCATCATCATTTGTTTTTATATCAAAAAGGAAATTAGTACAAGCTACTAATTTAAATTGTGGAATAAATGTAATAGTATCTTTAAATAAAGCTCTACCTTGAATTGGATCACCGCCTGTAATTTCTTTCATTATACCTTCATTTATTTTATCACCTTTTTGTGGTTCTTGCATAACAGCATATCTTATACCAACTAATTGAGCTATTTCAGGTGATGCTGACCCTATACCATTACGATTTTGGGTAATCAGAGTAATAGGTAATGTAGCTTTATAATTACCTAATACTTTAGACATTAGTTCAACTAATTTAGATTTACCATTTCTACCACTACCTGTATAAATATTAAAAGATTGATTTTGATTATTACCAATTAAAGTAGATGCAAGATGTTCCCACATATATTGTTCTAAATTTTTATCAGGAAAAAGAGATTTCATAAATTCTTCAATTTCTTTAACAATTAATTTTTGATTATTATTAAATTTATTATAATCAATATATTCAATATTAGTACATTTTGAAATATAATCATCTGGTTTGGGTAATCTGAATTCTTTTTTTTTGAAATCAACAATATAATTATTGAAAGATAATAAATAAGGATTAGAATCTAATTTTTCTAGAAATTCATTGTCATAAAATAATTCTTTTGCTTCTTTCATTATATTATTTTTCCAACTAGTTGTTTTCAAATGCATACAAATTTCACCTATAATAGTAGACCTTTCTTTCAAAACTTGAGTATTTTCTCCTTGACTTTCCAATTTAGTAACATGCTCTATACATTCATGTGCTTTAGCTAAATAAACATCATGCATTTTTTTAGAAATTAACATTCTTAATGAATTACCAGAATCTATTTCAATCCATCTACCATTTTTACATTCATACCAACAATTATTTTTAATACTTACACAAATAAATTGATCCTTATATAACTGATATAATACGTCGGCTAAACCACATTCTGTAATTTTCAAAATTGTTTGTTCAATATAATAAGAAATTGTTTCTTTTCTAATTTCTTGATATTTATTATAATTTGATATTTTTGCCCAATACATAATTGATCTATGTGTTAATCCATCTGGATTATTTAAATCAAATGATTTCCACATATTATGTAAATTTTTGATATCATTAAAATCAAAAGTCTTTGATTTAGAACTAAAATCAATCCATAATATAAATAATTTATTTATATTAATTTTATATGATAATTTTGTATTTTTTAAAGCCCATCCCACTCTTATCCAATTATTATAAGATCCTGGTTTATAATAATCTTCTGGTAATATCATCAAAAATTTATATAATTCTACTACTTCATAATCATTATTATTTTTTAATAAATTATTAATATAAATTTCTAAAGAATTTTTATTTATTTTACTTATATCATATTCTAATAATTCTGTTATATTATTAGAATCATTTGAATTATTTGAATCATCACTATTGTTCTTATTATCAATTGTATTCATATGTTTACGATTTAAATTTTTCTTTTGAATTTCAATTTCATTATAATATTCAGAATTTTTATTTATTTCAAATTCAATATGATTATCATATCTAGCTGACATTAATTTAAAATGAATATTCCAATCTATGTTATCAATATTATTAGTTGTAATATTCCAATAATCTGTTGATTTATCAAAAATTAATGTATAATATTTTGTTAATTCATATTTATTTGAATCTGGTTTTTTTGATCCATATAATTGCCAATTTACATAACCTTTTGTAATTCCTATATCAAAAACATCTTCATAAGTATTTGTTAATTTTAAATCATCCCATATATTACCTATTTCCTTTAATATCATTGATCGTAATATTACTTGTGTTGCTTTATTAATTTTTATTGTAAAAATTAAATGTATACCATCCTTAATATTATTATCTTTTAATAAAGGATTTTCTTTTTCTAATACATATACATCAAATGAATCTTTATCTTTTATATTGTACAAAATAGATAATTTATCTGCATATAAAAATATTAAATCAATTATATGATTATTATTATATTGTCTTTCTAAATTTGATTCAATATTTTCATATCTAAAATCTATATCTACCAATAATGGCCCATCTTCTATTAACTGTTTTTCTGTCAAATATTCCTCATTTTTATTTATTATAACATGATTTATATATGAATTGTAAAAATCACATGATATATCGTTACTTTTTTCTATATTATATATATTTCCATATATATTTTTTTGAATATTTCCTATTTTTGTATGTGTATGAGGTGAGCCTTTTTCTACTATATATTTTTTTATTACCTCATTATAGTTATAATCATAAATATTCATAATTATAAATTATTAATTATATATAATAATATATTTTTATCTCAATTTTTAATATTTTAAAAAAAAATAAAATAAATATAATTTATTTTATTTACATAATGATTAATAATAATTCATATACTAACAGACTTATAAAAGATATTAAATATTTAAAAAAAAATCCAATAGAAAATATTCATTATAATCATGATGAAACTAATATTTATATTGGTTATTTATTAATTATTGGTTCAATTTGTACACCATATTCTTATGGTTTTAATTTTTTTAAAATAGAATATCCTAATACATTTCCATATGAACCACCAAAAATAACTTATTTTTCTAATGATGGTTATATTAGATATAATCCTAATTTATATACTAATGGTAAAGTTTGTTTATCTATTTTGAATACATGGACAGGTGATAAATGGTCTTCATGTATAACATTAAGAACTTTATTTTTATCATTAAATACAATATTTAATAAACAACCCTTATTGAATGAACCAAGTATAAAAGAAAATGATATTTATATTGAAAAATATAATTTATTAATAAAATATAAAAATATAGAAAATAATATTTGTAATAGTTTATTTAAATTAAATACTTTTTTTTCTAATAATAATTTAAACAATTCAAATAATTTAGATATTATAGATACTTTTAATTATCATTTTTATAATGTTATGATAGAAACATTTATTAATAATTGTCATAATATTTTTGATAATTTATATGATTTAGAAAATTTTTGTACAGAACATAAAATTTCTAAAATTTTTATACCTATATATTCTAATGAAGTTGTGTTTAATTTTGATAAATTAAAAAATGATCTTAATAATTTAAAAAAATTAATTGTTGATTTTAATAGTTATATTAATAAAAACAATCATTAATATTGTATTTTTATTTATTTCTTAATAAAAATATAATTTTATTATTTCTTAATAAAAATATAATTTTATTATTTATTGATAAATTGATATAAATTTAATAATTATTTATTATTATAATTTATTATATATATGCATTTTTGTAATAATTGTCAAAATATGTTTTATATTAAATTAGAAGAAAATGATGAAAATTCTATTATTTATTATTGTAAAAAATGTGGAACTACTAATAAATCTCTAATTAATACTAATATTTGTATTAGTAAAGAAAATATTAATAAATCTAGCTTATATTCTAATAATTTGATTAATAGTTATACCGTTTTAGATAATACTTTACCTAGAACCAACACTATTAAATGCCCTAATCATGAATGTCTATCTAATAGTAAAAGTTTTGATAATGAAAAAAGAGAAATTATTTATATTAGATATGATGATAATAATATGAATTATATATATTTATGTTCTCATTGTCAAACTAATTGGAAAACTGATAAAATTTAAAATTTAAAATTTAAAATTTTTAATTTATTAATTATTTTTTTTTCAAATTGATATAAAAATATTTTGATTTTATAAATAGACTATGAGCATTGACTCTTTTAGTGATAATGATTCTATAAATTCTAATTTATCTGATAATGATGATTTAAGTGATGATAATCAAGAATTCAATACTAGTGTTATTAAAAAAGATGAATCTAAAAAAAAAATACTAACTGATAATAAATCAAATAAATCTAATCAAGAACATGATATATTTAATAATGATATTAATGAAAATATTGAAGATAATGATATTATTGACGATGATGATGATGAAGATGAAGATGATGATGAAGTATATGATGAATCTACTATTACTAATTTAAATTCTAATAATGATTCTTTAATTAATGGAGAAAGTTCCATTGATAATAAAAAAAATATTATCAATTATAAAAATAATGTAAACTTTTTGTTTGAAGATGTTGGTATTGAAAAATTTAATACTGATTATAAACATTCTGTTTTAACTAATCATCATAACGAATGTCTTTCATTATCTAAAGATGAAGTTGAAAAATTAGTAATTGTTCATAAAAATGCTGATAATATTATTATTGATGAATTACATAAAACTATCCCTATTTTAACAAAATATGAAAAAACTAAATTATTAGGGTTACGTGTTGTTCAATTAAATAATAATGCCAAACCATATATTAATGCTAATGAAAATATGACTAATATTGAAATTGCTTTGAAAGAAATAGAATTAAAAAAATTACCATTGATTGTTAAACGTCCATTATCTAACAACAAATTTGAATATTGGAGATTAAAAGATTTAGAAATATTATAATTATTATTATTTAACATTTCCATCTATTTCCACAATCTAAACATGTTACAAACGTTGTCATCGGTTCATCAGCACTTCTTGTTTGTAATTGATAATAACTACATTTTTTTGATTTACATTTATTACATTTAAAATTATCTGTTGATGCTTCAATTTTTGTTGCAAATTTATTTTCATCTTTTATTTTTTTTAATTCTATTAAATTATTCCAAATATCCGGTCTTAATTCATAATGAGTCATAAATGCTAACTCATGAACTCTATATTTCTTATTTTTTATATCATTTAATATTTCCTGATTTTTCAAATTAAAAGTTATACTTTTTAATTTTTGTAAATAAATCAAAACAAAATTCTTATTTTGCCATTGTTTTAATATATTCTTTTCAATACTATATTTTATTGTATAATTATATATTCCTTTTTCTAAATTTGTAGCTTTTTTCTTATCTAACAAAAATTTATCTAAATGGGTTACCACATTTTTTCTAAATAAAATATCATTTTCTACTATTCTTATACTATTACTCATATTTATTTGTATTTTATTTATATTCTTGATATTTTTTTATTATTTTTTCAATTTTATTATTTTATTATTTTTCTTCTTCATCACTTGAATAAATATAACTATCTTCTGTCAATTCTGATAAATCTTCATAAATTATTTCGTCATTACATTCTGTTGATTCATCTTTATCTTTATCTTTATCTTTATCTTTATCTTTATCTTCATTTTTAGTTTTTATTTCATCTTTTTTTTCATCTAAATTTTCTTTTTTTTCATAATTTAATTCATTTACAATTTCATTATTATTTATAATTTCATCATAATATTCTTTTAAACATGATATATATTCATTCTTATTATTTAATGCTATTAATATACATTTATTATAAATTTTCAAATCTTTTTCTAATAAAAATTTATTAATATTTAAATATTTATCTAATCCTACTGTTTTACCCCATAATTCTAATTTTATATTATCCTTTAATTTATGTACAAATATTTTTTTAAAATTATTGTTTGATTTATAACCACATTTTTTAAAAATATTATCTTCTGATATATTTTTTATATTAATTGTCGTTATCTCATTATCTTTAATTATTAAACAATTTAACATTAAATTTAATAATTAAATATATTTAAGTTTTATTTCAATAATTTTTATTTATATAAATTTATATATGTTTTATTTTCATAATTTTTATTTTATATAAATTTATATATGTTTTATTTTCATAATTTTTATTTTATATAAATTTATATATGTTTTATTATATTATTAAATGGTTTGTAATTTATTTTATTTTAATTTTATTATTACATTATTTATATAAATTTATTGAAAATAATTTTACTAGTACTAATATTAAAGATTATGTTAATAATTCTAAATATGAACTTGACAATATTAACAAAATTTTAAATAATAATAATAATAATAATATTGATAATAATATTGATAATAATATTGATAATATTGATAATAATATTCAAATATCTTCTACTCCTATTTCTGATATTAATATTTCTGATAATTATGACAATTTTGATAATATCAATCAAAATAATTCTATGGAAAATGAATTAGAATCTTTTATAAAACAACTTATTTAGTTAATATATAAAATTGATATATAAAATTGATAATATTATTTAAAAATATTTAAAAT
>Ga0213864_10001546_pt1 | contig 10299 bp, 8 predicted proteins | sample PICome_5_FD_160078 | JGI IMG/M metagenome (GOLD analysis project Ga0213864, IMG submission 160078) | Coastal seawater microbial communities near Pivers Island, North Carolina, United States - PICO247 | ecosystem: Environmental > Aquatic > Marine > Coastal | place: USA: North Carolina | collected... | reverse complement strand
CCAAGGGAGACTGGGAAGTTACGCGCTATTACGGATACAACGATGCGAAAAAGACGATTTATTACCAGTCTGTAGAAAATGGTTCGATCAACCGAGGTGTTTACAGCATTGGGTTAGACGGCACTAATAAAAAACTATTGAGTAATCAGGAGGGCATCAACTCGGCATCCTTCAGTAAAAACTTAAATTACTTCATCAATAATCATAGTTCGGCAACTACTCCGCCGGTATATGCCTTATATACGGCCGAAGGGGAAATGAAAAAAGTGATTATTAACAATCAGGCATTCAAGGATAAAATCAGTGCGTATAAAATCCGTCCAAAAGAATTTTCAACTATCAATATTAATGGGAATGACCTTAATATGTGGATGATCAAGCCTGTTGATTTTGATGAAAATAAAGAATATCCATTATTAATGTTCCAATACTCAGGACCGGGTTCACAGCAAGTTTCGAATCGATGGAATGGCGCTAATGATTACTGGCATCAAATGCTGGCCCAACAAGGGATGATTGTCGCTTGTGTTGATGGTCGTGGTACCGGATTAAAAGGACGAGATTTCAAAAAACTAACCTACAAAGAGTTAGGAAAATATGAGGTAGAAGATCAGATTGCAGCCGCTAAACAATTAGGAGAACTTTCCTATATCGATGAAAACAATATCGGTATCTGGGGATGGTCTTATGGCGGATTCATGAGCACCAACTGTATCTTAAAAGGGAATGATGTTTTCTCAACTGCTATTGCGGTAGCACCGGTGACTTCTTGGCGTTTTTATGATACGGTTTATACAGAGCGTTACATGAGAACTCCTCAGGAAAATGCGAGTGGTTATGATGAAAATTCACCCATTAATTACGCAGATCGTTTAGAAGGAAAATACCTTTTGGTTCATGGCACAGGTGATGATAACGTACACGCACAAAACACCATGCGAATGATCAATGCCTTAGTAGAGGCCAATAAGCAGTTCGATTTGGCTATTTATCCAGATAGAGCACATGGCATCCGTAGAGGAAAAAACACACGTTTGCATCTATTCAAAAAGATGACAACATTCATTCAAGACAACTTAATCAACAACACGAAAGAAGTAGAAATTAAAGGGTAAATCAAGAATTATGAGTGATACAACAATCAAGCAAAAAGAACTTTTCGGGCATCCAGTCGGACTCTATATTTTATTCTTCACAGAAATGTGGGAGCGTTTCTCATACTATGGAATGAGAGCCATTTTAGTGTTATACTTAGTAGCACAAACAGATATTGAAAATGCCGGTTTAGGCTGGACGAATGGTGAAGCCTTAGCCTTATACGGATGGTATACCATGCTCGTTTATGTGGCGGGGATTCCTGGCGGATGGATTGCGGATAAAATTCTAGGTCAAAAGAAAGCCGTTCTTTATGGTGGAATATTACTTGTGATCGGTCATAGTGTTTTGGCGATTGAAGAACTTTGGGCATTTTATTCTGGTCTTGCATTCATTATTTTGGGTGTTGGAATGCTAAAACCAAACATCTCAACTATGGTGGGTGGATTATATGCTCAGGGAGATATTAGAAGAGATAAAGGATTTACCATTTTCTACATCGGAATCAACTTAGGGGCTTTCCTTTCAAGTTTAATTGTAGGATATGTTGGTGAAGTTCACGGATGGCACTATGGATTCGGTTTAGCTGGGATCGGTATGGCATTAGGCCTTTTACAATACTTGGTTGGACAAAAATATTTAACCCATGTTGGAAACTTTTTAGGGGCATCAGAAAAAGCTGATGAACGCGAATTGATGGATAAACCGCTAACCAAAGTTGAAAAAGACAGAATCGTCGTTTTACTTGTATCATTCTTATTAGTGATTGTTTTCTGGGGTGCGTTTGAACAAGCTGGTGGACTGATGAATATCTATGCAAAAGAAAATACCAATCGCATGTTGATGGGATGGGAAGTTCCGGCTTCATGGTTCCAGTCGTTAAATGCGATGTTCATCATTTTCTTAGGAACTACTGTCGCTGCCTACTGGGCAAAACGAAAGTTAAAAGACAAGGTGTCTACCTCTCTATTTAAGATGATTATCGGACTTATTATTATGGGTACTGGTTTCTTTTTTATGTCTGCTGCTTCTGCAGAATTTGAAAGCACAGGTGCCTCTGCCATGTATTGGTTAGTATTAGCCTATTTATTCCATACCATTGGAGAACTTTGTATTTCTCCAGTTGCGCTTTCGTACATTACGAAATTAGCTCCTGTAAAGTACGGATCCTTAATGATGGGAGTCTACTTTGCCATGACTGGTTTTGGAAATAAACTAGCCGGATTATTAGGTGAATCTGCAGAAGGACTTGGCGAATTTACCGTATTTACCGGAATCGCTATATTCTGTGTGGCATTTGGGTTTATTGTTATGATCTTTAGAAAGAAATTAGAAGTATTAACGCACGGAGCAGAAGACAACGAGCATTAAAATTTAATTACCATGAATCAATCTACCGACAAATTTTTTGAGAATCCAGTGCTAGGACATCCTGCCGGATTATTCGTTTTATTTTTTACAGAAATGTGGGAACGTTTTTCGTACTACGGAATGCGCGCCATACTTGTTATTTTCCTTACTGGAGCCGTTTTAGGTGACAATCCTGGTTGGGGATGGGATACACCTGCAGCCTTATCATTGCTAGGTACCTATGCATTGTTCGTTTACCTCACTCCACTTTTAGGAGGATGGTTGGCCGATAATAAAATTGGTTATCGGATGGCGGTTGTCATTGGAGCCTTGTTAATGACCTTAGGTCATGCGGCAATGGCGGTCGAAACACCTATGTTTTTATATATCGGTATTACCTTATTGATTCTAGGTAATGGTTTCTTTAAACCAAATATGACCTCCATCATCTCCAAAATGTATGAAGGCCGAGATGATAAAAAAGACGGTGCTTACAACATTTTCTACATGGGTGTAAATGCAGGTGCATTTATCGGAATCATGCTTTGCGGCTATGTTGGTGAACGTGTTGGATGGAGTTACGGATTCGGATTGGCAGGTATTTTTATGCTACTCGGAATGCTGCAATTCTATTATGCGCAACCGCTTTTTGGCGAGATTGGTGACAAGCCTGTTACGGATGAATCCAAAGAGATTACCAAAGAAGAACAGGCAGAAAATGAGAAACGCAATCCATTTTCAGTTTTAGATATTACACTAATCGGAATCTTTACGGTTTCTGCACTAATCTGGATTTTTAATGATCCGTTAAGTAAAATCGGGGATATTCAGGTGTTGAATTTCACCGTTGCTGGAATACCAGATTCCTTGTTTTTCGCATTAATAGCAGCGATCACATTTATCGTGTTGCTCGTAATTCGAATCCCGAGGTATGAGCGTATCGAACGTGATCGAATGATTGCCTTTGCCATCTTCTGTATTTTTACAGTTTTCTTTTGGGCAGCGTTTGAACAAGCTGCTGGTTCCTTACCACTATATACAAGGGATTTTACGAACCGAATGTTAGAAGGAACGGCTGCCAATATTTTCAAACTTGTTGATTTAGCCGTAACCGTTATTCCATTGGGAATTATCACTTACGTATTGATTAGTTTATTCAAAAAAACCATTTCTCGAATCGCATTATCGAATATCATTCTCGGATTCAGTTTTGTTATTGTTTGGGGAATTGTGATATTCAAATTATACAACGAATTTCAAACGGATAATACAGAAGTACCGGTAACATGGTTTGCTATTTTAAACTCATTATTCATTATCATTTTTGCGCCATTATTTACCAAATGGTGGGATAGTAGATACAATCCGCCAGCATCCGTAAAATACTTCCTGGGACTTGCTTTATTAGGTCTAGGGTTCGCATTTTTAGCTTTTGGTGCTCGTAATGTTCCGGCAGGTGCAGAAAGTGCAAGTTTAAGCATGGCATGGCTAGTATTAGCGTACCTGTTCCATACGTTGGGTGAACTTTGTTTATCGCCAATGGGACTATCTTATTTAAGCAAGTTAATTCCGACACGAATGATTGCCTTTATGTTTGGGGTGTACTATTTAGCGATTGCCATCGGAAATAAATTAGCACATTATGTAGGTGGTGATATTGAAAAGATTACTGCAGAATATAGCTTGTCAACATTCTTTTTGATTTTCACAATTGTTCCAATAGCGCTTGGATTGGTCTCTTTATTACTGCATCCAGTTTTGAAACGATTGATGCACGGCGTGAAATAAGCGCGTTTTTTCGTAATTTTGGTATGCCCTTTACGGTCAAAGAACGTATGAAGAAAGTTGTATTATTAGTAGCCCTTGGATTTACTCTAGTTTCTTTTTCTCAAGAAAAAATCAACTGGCTAGGATTTGAGGAGGCTATTGCGTTAAACAAGAAAGATCCAAAACCAATTTTACTTGATGTATACACAAACTGGTGTGGCTATTGTAAGAAAATGGATAAGGACACCTACGCCAATCCAACGATTGCGGCCTACATCAATAAAAATTTCCATGCCGTTAAAATAAATGGAGAAGGCAAAGAGGATATCACCTACAAGGGGTACACTTTTAAATATCAGAAAAAAGGCAGAATGGAATTCCATGAATTGGCTGCTGCGTTTTTAGAAGGACAACTCTCCTATCCAACAACCATATTTCTGACTAAAGAAGAACAAATGCTTCAGAAGATTCCTGGATATTTAAGTCCGCAGCGATTTGAAATCATTTTAGCCTTCTTTAAAACTGAAGCATACATAGATACCGACTGGGTCGATTTCGAGAAAAATTTCAAAAGCAACATCAAGTAATTTACTTCAAGATATAAGCACCATCCCTTCCCGTAAAATGGAAGGGAATTTTATTTTCGGAGGCTGATGATTCCCATCGTTCGATGAAACTTGGATAGTTTGATCCATCAGCAATAATTTCCTTCGGGTAGACTGTTTGAATAAGCCTGTCTAAATTCATTTTAGGTGAATGAGTTAACAAGACAATTGGATTTTGAAGATTTCGAATTTGAAAAATCCCAAGGCTATCAACAATCAATATGGATTGATTTTTAAAGCCAATGATACCCGGAATACTGTCTTTGGAGATTGTCTTTATTTTTTCCTCTCGGAGGTAATCTTTATAAACATTGATATGAGATAGGTATTGATTACTAGCTTGGTAAAGGATTCCTTGCTTTCCGACTCTTTTTATTAAGACTGATGCTTTCGTTTGATGAAAAATGACGAATTCGTTTTTCTGACTACTCATCATCATTGAATAGATCGAATGCAATTGAAGCGATACTATTCCAAAAAGGACAATAAAACCATATTTCAAATTTCGGTTGATCATTAGGGAAATTGAGCCAAATAGGATCGCATAGCATAGCGTCATTTCAAAGAATGAAATATTCAAATCATCAACAATGAATTGCTCAAAATCCGCAATCCATTTTACAATAGTACTCAAGCCTATCAATAGCTTATCAAATAGAAAAACGAAATACTCCGGTAAAAGATCAATAGAAGATAATAGAACACTTAATATTCCCAACATTAGTAGAATGCCTAATACTGGAATAATCAATAGGTTTGTTAACCAGAACAACCCAGGAAATTGATGAAAATAGTACAAACTGATAGGTAAAACGAAAACTTGAGCTGCCAGGGAAACGGATACTAATTTCCAGAAATAATCAATAATCGTAAATCTCGAAGTATACCATTTGTAAATTCTAGGTTGTAGCAGAACGATTCCGAAAACCGCCAAGTAACTCAATTGAAATCCGACCTCGAAAAGATAATTAGGATTCATCAGTAAAAGGATGAGCATAGATGTAATTATGGAATACAGTATACTTCCGCTCTTTTTGAAAATGATCCCAAAGGCTACAAATGAAAACATAGTTATGGACCTAATTATCGAAGGCGACAAACCTGCTATCAGACCAAAAAACCATAATAGCAAAAGAATTAAAATCAGCTTGAGGAGTTTGCCAAATCGGAGGTATTCGAGGGGTTTAAAAACAAAGTTTAACAAGAGTAAAATTATCCCAATATGTAATCCAGAAATTGCCAGAATATGAATAGCTCCCGCGTTTTTAAAATCATCAATCACTTCTTTAGATAATTCACCTCGCCGCCCCAATACTAAAGCATTCAGCAATCCGAATGACACTTCACTAAAGCCCTTATTTTCTAATTTACTAGATACCCTCATCCGAATTTGATCGGCAATTCCATAAATAGAATTTCGGATACCATTCAACTTGATAAAATCATTGCCACTCAAATACAACTGATAATGTACCCCGTGATTGGCCATATATTTACGATAATCAAACTGATACGGATTTAAAGGCTGTTGAATCTTTTTGGGTACTTGATTAGTAACGATTACCTCATCAATAAAAAATTGCGAAGTTGTGTCTTTAAGAATGCTTACTACAAGTTTTCCGACCGTTTCAATTTGATTGACCTGAATCACATCAGCCTCAAATCGAAGGTGATTTTTAGTCGGATTCAATCGCTTATCTAATCGCAGTGCAATTGATGAATGAGACTTGAGATGATTGGCAAAATACTTTGGTTGTACTTGATCATCAATATGGTACGATCGAGACATTCCTACTATAAAGAACATGAAGAATCCAACAAAAATTCTCTTTTTTCTGGAAGCAATCCAAAAACTAAACAGCAAAAAAATGAATAGCAGCAATTCAACACGACTGTCTAGAATCCAAAAATTAAATTGCGATTGCAGTACAATTCCGAACACCAAAAACAGCAGGAATTGCAATGGGATGTAATACCTGTACTTTTTCATAGCGGAATAAAACTACGAAAAAGTGAATTGAAATTTTAAATTATTTTATGATTATGACTTGGCGTTTAGATAGCCAATAATTTTTTCTGCTGCCGCTTTCGAAGCTCCTTTTCCACCGAGCTTGTCTACTAAGATTTCGTAATTCTCAAGCAACTGACTTCGATGATTGGCATCCAGAATTTTATTCAGTTCGGTCTCCAGATTCTTAGGGTTAAATTCATCTTGGATTAATTCCTTTACGACCTCTTTATCCATAATCAAGTTTACCAAGGATATAAATTTCAAGGTCACGATTCGTTTGGCAATTTGGTAGGTAATCGCACTTGCTTTATAACATACAACCTGTGGAACTTTAAATAAAGCGGTTTCCAATGTTGCTGTACCAGATGTAACCAAAGCAGCATGCGAAATACTTAACAAATCATACGTTTTATTATCTACGAATTTCACCTCATTATTGGCAATAAAGGTTTGGTAAAAAGAAAATTCTTGACTTGGTGCTCCCGCAATTACAAATTGATAATCTGAAAATCTTTTTGTCATTTGCAACATCACATTCAACATCTTATTGATTTCCTGTTTTCTGCTTCCGGGAAGCAGTGCAATAATTGGTTTGGAATTTAGATCATAGGTTTTTCGAAACTCCTTTTCATCCATTGGTTTACGATTCGCGATGGCATCAATGAGCGGATGGCCTACAAAATCGACTTCCACATTGAATTTTTGGTAATATTCTTTTTCAAAGGGAAGGATGACAAACATTCGATCAACATCCTTTTTAATAGCCTCTACCCTCTTCGATCTGCTCGCCCAAACCTGCGGAGAAATGTAATAGTTGGTATAAAAGCCCTGCTTCTTTGCCCATCTGGCGATTCGCAAATTGAATCCCGAATTATCGATGAAAATAATGACATCCGGATTGTATGCTTGAATATCTTTTTTACAGAATTTGATGAACCCTAGAATCTTATTCAGATTCCCTAAAACCTCAACAAAACCCATAAAGGCGCGATCTTTATAATGACTCACTAAAGTACCACCAACCGCTTTCATTAAATCACCACCCCAAAATCGAATATCAGCATTAGGATCTGATTCAAAAAGTGATTTCATCAAATTAGAGCCGTGTAAGTCTCCTGATGCTTCGCCTGAAATGATGTAGTACTTCATAATACAAATTTCAGAATAAAAGTAGTAATAGCAATCAGTATAGTGAAGAAAAGAACACCTCTAGCTTTGTAATCTTCCTTTCTTTTGATAAATACAAAAAAGACAAAAAGGTTTGGAATTGCCGCAATGGAAAGTACTTTTCCGTATAATTTCCCATCTTCAATTAATTGTAAGGATTTGGAGAAATCGACCGGAGAAAAATACTCGATATAAAGATACATTCCGCCCAAAGTTGCTAGTAATGCAACAAGGGCACCAATACCCATTTGTTTGGCTATAATTCCCAAGAATTTAATTTTTGAATCATATGATGAGCTGTCAAATCAAACTGAACCGGCACCAAAGAAATGTATCCGTTGTCTAAGGCATAAATATCGGTATCCTGCCCTTTATCTTTGCTCACAAATTCACCAGATAACCAATAGTATTCTTTTCCGAACGGACTTTTGCGTTTGTCGAAATCTTCTTTCCATACGCCATTCGCCTGACGACAAATTTTCACACCTTTAATTTCGTCTTTCGGCAGGTTTGGAATGTTCACGTTTAATACAATTCCTTCTGGAAGACCGTTTAAAAGTGTATTTAAAGTGATGTTTTTAATAAAGTCTTCTGCTGGTTTAAAATCGGCATGCCATTTAAAATCAAGTAGTGAAAAACCAATGGCAGGTATACCTTCGATTCCCGCTTCAATGGCAGCACTCATCGTCCCTGAATAAATCACATTGATAGAGGAGTTTGAACCATGATTGATTCCAGAAACGCATAGATCAGGTTTACGATTTAAAATTTCACTAACTGCCATTTTTACACAATCGGCGGGAGTACCACTACAGGTATATTCTAATTGCGGACCGTCATCAATGCTGATAGGATTACAGGTAATCACATTATCTACCGTAATTGCATGTCCCATTCCGCTTTGAGGGCTATCAGGAGCTACAACAACAACTTCTCCTATCGTATTCATAATTTTAATTAAGGATCGAATTCCTGGCGCAGTAATGCCATCATCATTCGTAACTAGAATTAAGGGTTTTTCAGACATACACAATTAAATTTACTACAAATGTAACTGATTTTAATCGATTTTGATTTTAACCTGTTGTAAAGTATAGCAGCTTAAAATTTTACGTAAAATTGAGCTACATAATAAACTATACACCTCATTATCAAACCATTAATTCTTTTAGCAATTCATGTTCCATCCATCTTTTCATCATCAGTACAACATCAAAAGCTCGATTTCTGTTCTAGTGAAAAATACAAACAATTCGATTTTTAAGAGGGTGACTAGAAGACAAATCTATCATCCAAATTTGGGGATGTGTAGAGGAAAACAAAAAAGTGATAAACGAAGTATTCAAGGGGATTTAGAAAAAGAATTCTTAACATCAATTTGGCATTATTTTAGTAGATTAGCCATTACATTTGATATTCCAATAGATTGATAGATGAAGATTTTAAAGCAAACAAAAATTGCAATTCTAACACTTGCATTGCTTGTTAGTTCGTTACAAGCCTCTAATTTTGATTTCAATACCTACAACGACCCTGAGAAGGATCGGGTCATCATATTTGTATTAAAGAATATTTTAACACGTGGTCATTACGTAGTGAAAAATATGAATGACGATTTTTCTGAAATGGTGTATGACGGATTTATTACTAGTCTTGATCCCAATAAGAGATACTTTACTCAAAAGGATTTAAAAGAATTTTCGCAATACAAATATCAAATTGACAATCAATTGAAAAATGATGATATCACGTTTTACAAATTGGTTTACAATCGATTTTTAGAAAAAATCAAAAATGCGAAATCCAACTACTCGCAGATTTTAGACAACGAATTCAATTTCAACAAAAAAGAAGAAATTGATATCGACTATGAAAAAGTTCCTTTCGCCAAAAATGAAAATGAGTTGATCGATTATTGGAGAAAACAACTGAAATTACAAACGCTCGGAAGAATTCAACAAAAAATTAACTTACAAGATGAAAAATCTAAAAACGAGAAAAACTTCAAGAAAAAATCATTCAAAGAATTAGAAAAAGAAGCACGAGATGAAGTTCATAAAAACATGGATGAGCTTTATATGCGAATTGAAGAATTAGAGCATCAGGACTGGTTTTCTACGTTTTTGAATAGTGTTGTAGGTGCGTTTGACCCACATACAACCTATATGGACCCAAGTATCAAAGAAAAATTTGATCAGGATATGTCGGGTAAATTAGAAGGAATAGGAGCCAGACTTCAGAAAAAAGGAATCTATACCCATGTTTTCGAATTGGTTTCGGGTGGCCCAGCATGGAAGCAGGGAG
>Ga0213864_10001542_pt1 | contig 10314 bp, 7 predicted proteins | sample PICome_5_FD_160078 | JGI IMG/M metagenome (GOLD analysis project Ga0213864, IMG submission 160078) | Coastal seawater microbial communities near Pivers Island, North Carolina, United States - PICO247 | ecosystem: Environmental > Aquatic > Marine > Coastal | place: USA: North Carolina | collected... | reverse complement strand
GTTATAATCTAAATAATGTGAACCTTGTTCTCCGTCAAGTAAGTCCGCGTCTAATCCTGAGCCTGAACCATCATTACCTGCATCCCATATTATATTACTGTTATGTTTTAGTTGTGAACTTCCGTGTGTATCAAAAGCGATACCATCATTGCTATCATTTCTTGAACTAATTTTTAATACAGAGCCTGTGTGTCCACCTGTGTTTTCTGTATGTTGAATGTAAGCTCTATCTGAAAAGTCTGTTGTGCCTTCTTTATCAAACCCTGTAAAGTCAATGGTTCTTGCCGCATTGTTAGTTGTCACATCACCTGTTAAAAGGATGTTACTGTTAAATGCAAAACCGCCGCCATCTTCTAATTTAATTTCTCTTTCAAAGTCTGTGTTTGCCGCACGCGCTCTAAATTTTAAAGCGTGACTATCTGCTGCTGTACCACTACCGTCGTGGTCTAGGGTTAAATCGCCAGTCATTGTGTCACCAGCAGTATCTACTTTATTTGCTAAAGAAGCTGACAACCCATCAACATTTGCGATTGTATGATTATGACTATCATCTGCCACAGTTGCTGTAATTGAGATATTAGAACTACCATCAAAGTTCGCACTACCTGTTACATCTCCTGTAAGAGCAATATTTCTTGCTGTTGTTAATGTGTCAGCGTTAGGGTGGTAATTATCTTCAAAAACTCTTACCCAACTAGACCAACTTGTGTAATAACTTCTTACATAAATTCTTGGTGGGTTTTGATATGTTATATATGTTTGAGTAACCTGTCCTGCACTTTTTTGTACAAGTAAACTACCTGCTACATCTATAGGATAATTATTTCCTGATGTATCAGCATTTGATGTTTGATAATAAAAACCTGACTGATTTCCTTTTAAGTCATTTAAGTCTTGTGAGCTTGGAAGTTCTAAAGCAGTTCTAGGACTAAATTGACTACTTATTGCTATATCGTCAGCATTTGCAGTGATACCCGTTCCACCAACAACATTAAGTGTTGCATTTCCCGAAGTTGCTCCGCCTGTTAAACCATTTCCTGCTGTGACTCCTGTAATATCACCTGTGTTAGAAGTCCAACCTGCATCGTTGTTAAACTGAGTGAGTTTGATTTCACTAAGAAGTTTTTTGCGTTCTGCACCGTTATCAAGTAAAATCATTTCATCTTGTAATCCGTTAACATCCGCAGTCATATCTGTGAACTCTGATAAGTCTAAGTTAAGTGTAACTGATGTGTTTCCTGTTTGGTTTGCAGTAAACGAACCACCACCAGATAAACCAGTACCTGCTGTAATTGTTTGTGTACCGTTACCAATTGTTAAACCTGCGATTGCATTTGACAACTCTGTATCGGTTGCCATTGCATCTTGTATTTCTTTTAATGTGTCAAATGACGCACTTGCACCATTGACTAAATTACTAATTGCTGTACTAACAAAAGCTGTTGTAGCGATTGTTGTATCATTGTCTCCTGCTGTTGCAGTTGGCGCCGTAGGGTTACCTGTTAATGCAGGACTTGCTAAAGGTGCAAATGTAGAAGCGTGTGAACCATCTAATGTGTCTGCATCAAGTCCGTTTCCACTTCCTTCGTCTGCTGTTGTTAATACATTGTTACCAAGTAAGGTTAAGTTCGCTCCGTCCCACTTCATTTCTTTTCTGTTTGACCAAGCTGTATTATTACTTGGGAACGCATAGGCAACGAATCCACCTTCTGCACCAACAAACACGGTTTCTACTGCATTGTTTATATTACCATTTAAAGTAACACTTGTATCACCACCAGCAATAATAACTGCATCATCGTGTCCGATAGTTATCGCACCGTTTGCTGTCATTCGTTGTAGTATTGCTTGTCCGTCAACTGAAAGAATTGTTCCAGTATCTGGTGTATAGTTAAGCGTACCACTAAAATCGTCGTTCGCATTACTTCTTAAATATTTTCCATCTGTTTGAGTTGTAATATCAAAGGATGAAATATAACCTGCGCCGTTAGTTAGTTGGTTGTTGTTTGTCGGTATGGTTGGTGTGCCTGTTAAGTTTGAATATGCCATTGTACCTAACTCAGTATAAGTTGGCTTATGTCCTTCGTGATAGACTTCGTCTGTTCCAAAATGTAATCCACCAGCGCCTTCCACTTTTAACTCAGTTGTATAATCTTGGTTAGCAACTCTTGCTGTAAACACAACACCGTGACTATCTGCGGTTGTTCCTGTACCATCGTGGTCTAGTGTTAAGTCACCTGTCATTGTACCACCTGCGAGAGGTAGTTTTGTACCATCAGAAGACGAAGGCGTTGCAAAATTACCGTCTCTTCTAAGAAACTGTGTTGTATTACTTGTGTCAAATGTAATATCTGAAGTTGTTAAATCGTTGTTTGCACTATGGTCAGCAATGACGAGATGGTCACCTGTTGCAATGTTTTGGCTTGCTGTTATCTGACCATCGTCATTCATATTACCGTGTGTATGTGTCGTCGGATTAAAATCCGTAGGGACATCTGTTAGGTCATCGTAACTTGGCTTTATTTGGTGCCAAGTACCGCTTATTTTAGCATATTGTTTTCCGTCTTTAGCCATCTATATGACCTCCTTCAATTAAGCTGTGTATTTAATCCACACATCTCCGTTTTTACCACCAGACGCATCTGCTGTACTTACTGTTATTTCAGGAATACCTATATCTGCACTATTCCAGTTGTTTGAATTTGCTACATTGTAGCCACCAAATTGTAGTTTACCATCTGCATTAACATCTAAATTAACAGTTGATAAAGTTCCACCATTCGGTAAGTATTTAAAGACAATGTCATTTGATGCACTTCCAAGAGCATTGTTGTCATCTTCTGCATCGAGAATCAAATCAGATGAAGAGTCTCCATCACCGATGGTTACATTACCTGAAATGACACCACCTGATTTTGCATAGTATATCGAGTGTGTATGGTCACCCGCTGCAAAGTTTGTTGCACCTGTACCAATATTATCGATAGTTGCATCTTTTAATTGTAATTCAGTAATAACCTTTGTACCGCTTGTTAAACCAGAATAAGTATCTCCATCTGCATAATCTGATAATGTAACGATACCTTTTCTTGAATCACTTGCATCTTGATATGTGTTGTTTATAATTGCAAGTCCAATACTGTTACTTGATAAATCAGTTGTTGCAACAAGCCAGTCTCCTTTCTCTACAGTTAGTGGGAATTGACTGTTAGCAGTTGTATCTCCACCGTCATCACCAGGAGCCTGTAAAGTAAATGAATCTGTTTGGCTTGCGTTGTTTATTACTACTTGTGTTGTAGCAATAAGGTACTCACCTTTTGTGTCTAATTTGTTAGCACCTGTACCGATAATAGTATCTGCATCCACCATACCAGTTTCACCTGTATTTTGTGAGTTACTTACAGTTCCTCTGAAAACCATACCTCCAAGAAAGGCATCAGGAATTTGTGCTGCGTTTAGTTTACCACTACCATTTAGTGTTGCAAACCCTAAATTTGCAGCAAATTTAGTGTTAATTGTAGAGAGTGCAGTTTCTACATCTGTAACACCATTTAATAAGTTGCCCCCCAAGTCTGCAAAAAGAACTTGGTCAGCTTGTGTTTCAAAATTTTGCTGTTCCCACGAACCGCTTATCTTAGCATAATATTTAGCATTTTTTGCCATTATTTTTTACCTCCGTTAAGATATTGTTGTAATAATATTTGAATCATTTGAGAGTTGTTTTGAAAATTACCTAGAAAAGTTTGAAAGACTGTAAGCACATATCTTAGGTCTGCAAATACTTCTTTGTTTTCAGCAACAAGTTGTTTGTTTACTTCTAAGACTTTTTTTAAATCTTCATTTTCTACTTGCACTTTTTTTGCTTTCAAGTTTGCAAGCTCTCTTCTAAGTTCAGCAACAGCTGAGTCTTTTACTCTTACTGTTTCTGCTAAATGTTTTGTTCTTTTCAACTTCTCAATTAGCTCCGCTTTTGTTAATTTTTCGTAATCCATTTTTTCCTCCTTAATCTGAATATTCTATCCATACTTCTCCGTTACTACCATCTAGATTGCTTGGCGCAGAAGTACTTAAATTTACTTTTGTTCCTGCATCATCAAAACTTGCGATTGTAACACCTCCCATTGTTATTGAGTTTGTGCTTATACTACCTGTGCTAACACTGTTGCTTGTACTAAAACTCCCTGCGCTAACACTACCACTTGCAGTTACGGTGTTTGCACTTACAATTCCTGCACTTACAGTTCCTGTAGTGCTTAAACCTCCAACTGTTATAGTAGAGTCTGAGCCTGTATCCCCAACAAGTATACTCAGTCGATTGACTTGGTTGACAATGGTGTCTCTTTCATACACATAACTAGTTGCGTTGAATACTTCACCATTACGCCATTGTTTAAAATTACTTATTAGTGGCATAATTATCTACTCCTTGCTCGTTTCATCTTATAGGTTAGTCCCATAGATTCAAGCGTCCATTTTGACCTCGATGTATCTTCTACATACACTTTTGCGTTATAACCTTTACCCGCTAACTTAATTGTTTTAACAGCTGTAACTTTTTTACCAAAGTCACTGGTTCCAAAAACCCAATCTCCAAGTTGCCCTGTAAGAGTTAAATCTAAATCGACATCGACGGTTGCTTGGTCATAACCACTGTAATTATTGAAGTTAAGTGTTTTGTCCTCTGAAATCACATAAGTACTAAATGATAGATTGCTATCATAAGTAACATCTCTGATGACAATAGAATCAATAGCATTAGCATCTGTTGTACTAAGATTAGCAACAAAATCAGTAGCCACTGCATTTTGATTATAATCACCTGTAATGTTAAACTCCCATATCAATGTATTAGACGCGTCTCCAATTGCTGTTAAGTCAGACGAATAGCTAGACTGCCCTTCAATTGAAACACTTGTCAAAGGAATGTGTGTTACAGTGCTTCCTGACTCTGGAGTAAATTCAACACGATACCTATGATGTTTAGAGAAAGCTACAGGAAGAGTTACTAAAAATGCTGAGCTTCCACCACCACCTGCTGTTGTAAAATCGCTGTCTCTTGTGCTATCATAAACAGCATCACGACCTAGGTTATATTCATTTTGTAATGTGAAGTCAAGTTTGGCTTCTTTATAATTTTTTGGATGGAACGGATAATTCTGATTGAGAAAAGCTGTTTCAAACTTAGCACTAATTGGTTGAAATAAATCTGTAGGTATGTCGTAGTCAGCACCCACTCTGTAAATAGTTAAATTATTTACATCAGCAGTTTCACTTGGATGTGTAATAAACTCTAACTTGCCATTAACAATCTGATATTTAAACACACCTTTAAATCCATTAGTTGCGTAACCTTGGTAAACATCTTTTACCCACGCTTTTTTATCTATGTACCATCGTAATGTTATACTATTATTTGGGAAATTTAACCAATATTGATTGTCAAATTGTATCCCGACAGCTTCAGAATCCTGTGGAACAATGTTTCGTATGTTCCTATCTACAAACTCAATGTTGTATTGTTCGTCTGCTGCATATAAACTTTTGAGTGCAATAATACCTTGTCTTGATAAAAAGAACAGGTGATTACGCACAGGACGAACCGATTTGTATGCAATCGTTCCTACTGTTCCGTTGATGCCAAAAGTCACATACGGTGCAGGAGCATCTATCAGTCCCGAGTTTCCTCGTATACCCCAAGTTTGTGAAGCGGTTTGTGCTACCAGTATATTCATATATGGTGTCACTGCTTCAATTGGTTGGCTGTTGCCATTTGTAAAATCTAAATAAAATTTTGATGGAAAGTAAGTCGGTCTATCTGGGAATGAGTAAAAGACTGCGGTTGGCATTTCTGTACTTCCCCATACCATTAACTTACCATAATGTTCCATTACTTTATTACAAGACCATATCGGTTTTAGTTTTGGTAATATACCTTCTGTTCCAGGTAGGTCTTGAAATTGTTCTGCAGTAATAGTTACTTCAGAAACTATTGTTTCAAAAAATTCTTTTTGCACAAGGTCAACCCGTTCAAAAGAACCACTATTTGTTCTAGGACTCCACTCTTCTCTCACAAATCTTACTTTAAAATCAAAGGTTCCAGAGATTAAATCAGAAACTGTAAAAGTTAAAGTAGGAACGGAACTACTTGTAATTAAGTTTCCTGAACCTGGTGCGCTTTTTGTATCAATATCTGAAAGACTAAATGTATAATTTTCAGGGTTAGTTTGTAAGTCATTTAATGATTCTTGAAGAGTTGATGATGATTGCTGCACAAATGCCTTTTCGACTAACTTTAACTCGAATACATATTTTGCTATATCTGTACCTTTATTAAGTCCTTCTGGTGGTGAAAAAGTATATTCATTAGAATTATCACGAAGGTTTAAAGTTATTGCCTGTTTTTTCAAAACATTTCCGTTAAAATCAACAGGTGTAATTTTTAAATCAGCAAATAATTGTGTTTTGGTTTGACTGCCTCCAACACCTGTAGTATAAGTAACAGGATAATAAGTGTGGTAATCTTGTAAGTAAAGTGGCGCTTGTTGTGTTCCATCAAACTTAAATAACTCAAGTAAAAATTTATCACGGCTTGTGAAAGCATTTCTTTCAATTTCAAAATCTAGGTAGATTTGAAAATTATATATGTATTGTGTACCGGTAGGTGCAACCCTACTGTATTTTGTTTTTGTAACACTACCGTCTTGTATTAACTCTTCACCTCTAGATGCAAAGTTTGAACTACCACTATAATTATTTTTTGGTTCAAATTCAATACTTTCTGGGTCAATTTCAGTAAAAGTTGCTTCACCTGCTCCTGGTGAGGAGTCACGAAATTGAACACTATCTAATTTAATCTCAAAGAAATTTTCACTACTGCTAGTTATCCAAGCGTTCATATCTGTAGGGTATTGTGTTCTAAAATAAAATTTAAGGTCATTCTCTTTTACTGATGGAAATCTTGGTGTAGTTGCACTTTCTATAATTTTAGGATAATCAATTCCAGAGTTATAAGTTGTAAAGGAACCAGAAAATGGAAAAGAATCATTGTAGTATAAATTACTATAATTATCTTCAAGTAAATTATGTCCTGTTACAACAATCTCATCATAGGTTGGTATGTCCACACTGAACCAGTAAAATTCAAGAAGATTTGTTTGTAGATTCTTTTTTACATATACAGGATAGTGACCTGTAAAGATATAAAGCACACTGTTAATGTTTACTGCATTCATATCTCTATAAGTAGTACTATCAAATCCATCGCTATCATAAGTAGGGAGTGTTGGGTAACGATAGTCTGAACTTTCTTGTGCAATTGTGTTTATTGCTGTTTCTGTGACACCGTTAGTATAATAAAATTTATTGTCAATTGCATAAACAGAAAACCCTTCGAACTCCCAAAAACCTTGAAGCTTTCCGTTTGTTTGTTTTATTGCTTCTTTTTCAATTGTTCCATAGCGTTTTTCTATGAAACCAAACTCAGATAAAGACACATTCTCGGCCTGTCTTAAATAAACAGAACCGAGTGCATCATCTGTATCTACTGTTTTTAGTCCGCCATTAAACTGTTTATGGACATCAATAAGGCGTGTTCTCGTATTGACATCGTAAGCGAACCTAGCCATTAGAATTTCTCCTCTTCACTCATTGTTTCGACATCCTCATCTACAAGAGAATCGTCCACATAACCAATTGTTGTACCGTCTTTCTTTTGAGTAACAACATACTCTTTATATACAGACGCTTTGTTCCAAGGACCTGCCATAGGTGCTCTTGTCATATCACTTATGTAAACATTTTCCCCTAACTTATATTGACTGAGCTCTCCGTTGCCTTCACCGTCGACCAGATAGCCGGTTTTAATATTTAAAGAGGATTTAAACTGCATTGCGTTTCTCATAAACTCTTGCATAAAAACTTGTCTTTCTTGTACCGAAGATTCTTGTCCTCTAACTGCAGATACTACATAAGGTAGCATTACTGCAAGCATAAAGCTATTAGATAATGGGTAATCTTGAAAAGCACCAATCTCTTCATCGTAAGTTGATGTACTTGCAAAAGAGTTAGTTGTTGTATTAAATGTATTTTTCTCTTCAGTTACTTTATAAGTATAATCATTATTTAAACTATCTGTATCTACAATAGCCATATTGATAGTCGGAAACTTCGTAACAGGAGGAATGAGGTTAAAGTTTGCAATACCTTTGTTAAAAAAGCGTGCAACTTCTTCATCTGTGAATGTGTCGTCAACATCTTGGTTGACATATTGTGTAAATGTATATAAGTTCATAATGCCTCCTTAAAAATTAAAGGGGTACCTCCTTCGGCACCCCTTCAGGTTAATCTTCGTATAGCTCCTCAGGCGTCAATCTTTTTTGATTTTTTGAAATAACTGCTCCTTTCATCATTCGTTGTGCGTGCTCTGCAAATGGTTTTGGAACTTTAATCTTTTCTCCAATCGGTATCATTATAGAGATTCCATTTACACTAAAGTGTAGTGGGTCACCAAATGATGAGCGATAAGCATCTGGAATAAAGACCTCAACTTTAGGAGAGTCTGCAAATGCTTTAAATGCTTTTACCCAAGATTTTTGGACTTCCGCATTTGATGAAGGGGTTTCTTTCAAAACATCTTCAGCTTTAATTACTTCTTTTTCGTTTGCCATAGGTTTATACCTCCTTTATTTTTTTAATTTATTATGCAGTGTAGTCGCCAGGTACGATAGTTACAAGAGCAAATTCTCCTTCAGCAGGTGCTCCCGCTACATTACCAGATACAACTGCTCCTGCAGGTAAGTCAAATAATTTAGGGAATGAAGAAGCACTATGTAAGTAATCTACTCCCGCAATTGTTAATTTACCATATTGTCCTGCAGATGTTCCTAATGTTAAACCAGCAAGTGTTGCTGCTTCAGCAATAGTTTTTTGAGGGTCAACAAATAATAAGATGTCTGAACCGCCAGTGATGTTGAATAATACTCTCCAACCACCAACGATTTCAGCAGCTCCGCCAGCAGCATATCCTGATTCAGTGTTATGTGTAGCGTCTCCAGCAACTGTTGGATTTGACCAATAGTTAACTACTGATTCTGGTCTTAATACTTTTGCAGAGAATCCTGTAATTTTGTAACCAATTGATTGTCTTTGGTCGAGTGGGTCAGAGACACCAGCAGAACCTAAACCTTTAGTAATAACTCTAACATTTCCTTCACCTTGTAATTTAGTGATTGCGTATGCTTCTTCAGCTAATACGATAGAGTCGTGTGCAGAACCAATAACTGGTGCATTTAATACTTCTTCGAAACGGATTCCGAACATATCAATTGCAACACCATCTTGCAATGGAGCGTTATTGTTTCCAAAGCTCATAAATTGAATCATTCTTCTGTCGTCGAATAATGCAAACATAACTTCTGGTGAGATTAAAGCGACATATTTTCCGCCTGCTCCTCTAACACCTTGTACAAAATCTTTCTTGAATCCAAGAATAATTTTTCTAAAGTCATCAATTTTAGGTCTGTGTGCTGCACCTGTTAATCCAGATAATGAAGTCACACCACCTGCGAAATATACAGAACCTTCGTTTACAAGTGTGTTTCTTACAATTGTATCTAAAGTTTCTTGAGCGATGTATCCAAGTTCAATTGTGTATTCTCTTCTTACATCGTCTAATTGTTGTAAGTCAACAAGGTCTGTGAAGTACATTACTTCACCGTATTGAGCGATAACAGCAGTAATTTGCTCTCCGCTAATACCAGTTTTACCTTCAGGTGTTACCCCTTCAGTTAGTAATCCTAAATCTGAACGCACTTCTAATTTCTTAAAGCGTCTCCAGTTAATTGTGTCACCATAGTTTCTTGGTAACGATTTTTGAATTGCGTATTTTGAATAATGAAATTCCATTTGACGCAACATTTTGAGTAAAAGCATATCGTAGTAAGCATCTGGTTTGATTTTTACACCAGACTGTGTGTTGTATTCAGAACTTGACACACCAGCGCTATTTGCGTAACCAACTAATTTGCTCTTACCTGGTTCATTGTAAGCCATAGTCTATATCTCCTATTTTATAATTTTTTGTGCCTTGAGATACTCATCGATTTCTGCTTCCATACTTGCCATTTCATCGACAGGAGGCGCAGATTTCTGTGTACCTGTTTGGCCGACGCTTTTTGAGCGTCTCTTTTTACTTGTTTGGAGCTGCTTTTGTCTGCCTTGCTCCACGGCATTATCGTAGTTTTTTGCACGATAAGCAAATTCTAGTAATGCAGGATTAGATAATATATCAATCTTGCTTGCACTAGCATAGTCGAA
>Ga0213864_10001539_pt1 | contig 10329 bp, 10 predicted proteins | sample PICome_5_FD_160078 | JGI IMG/M metagenome (GOLD analysis project Ga0213864, IMG submission 160078) | Coastal seawater microbial communities near Pivers Island, North Carolina, United States - PICO247 | ecosystem: Environmental > Aquatic > Marine > Coastal | place: USA: North Carolina... | reverse complement strand
CTACATCAGGATTAAATGATGGCAGTGTTGGTATACGAGTAGGTGTAGTAAATCCTGCTAATAACATAGGAGGATATCTATTCGGTCTTATGAGTGGTGCTGTTGGAGGGGTTACCGTTCCAATGGAGACTTACTTTAATCCTCCCCCAGGCAGTATATACGACACACCAGGAGCCAGATACGGTGGCGCTTTTATATCTGACAGCAATTACTTTGGACAAGCTGCTGACGGGTACCTGACTATACGAGCAGGCAGTATAGGAGTAGGAGCTATATCAACTGTACTTGAATATCTACAGAATCAGTACAGTGAAGATCACACAGCTTGGAGACTTAAAATAAAGCCGCTGTCAGATGTTCTTATAAATTCAGGACTGAACCTGAACTCATCGTATAGCAATGCAAATCCTGTTCCTGCGCAATTAACTGCGGTTACTCCTGTATACAATGCACTTGCTACAGAGGGTGGCATATTCACCCCGCAGTGGACAGACATACTGATACCCAACAATCCTATAAATGGATTAAATGCAGGTGTACCGTATATACTAGAGCTGAGCTTAGAGCCACAAAATACAGGGCCAGAGTGTGAAGTGTTGAACAGCACAAATAATGTAGTGCTCGGATTAATGTGGGTTACTTTCTGCGCATGCGGAGTACCCGGCAATGACTACTTCTACACCGCTATGAACGGTGCACTGTATGATTGGCAGGCTAATTTGGAAACCGCATTCCCAGTAATAACCTACAACAGTCAAGTTTGTCCTGATGCCCCACCGATTGACGACTTGTTTGGGGACAGCCCATATCCGCAGAATATATGTTTCCAAGCTGATGCTCAGTTAAATGACTGTAGTCAATACTGGTTGTACTGTTTGCAAAGCAGCCAGCTTGATTGTGCTAGTGAGTTGTTCAGTCTAGACGAAGCGTATCAAGTCGGTGAAAATGGAGCTTACTACTTTGACTATGTCAATGGGTTTATACTTACCAATGTAGAAGGAGTCTACAATCCTACAGTAGATGGATTTGTCTGGGATCCAAACATTGAATACATAGTAACAGTATCCAACGGTACGTCATATTTTGCATCTCAGGATCAGACAGATAGCATAGCAGGGGAGGGAGCAAACATATTCCAGAATCAGTTCGAAGGAATAGTAGAGCCTGGAGTGTACACAGTTACGTTTACATTCTTTGCTCCATATGACAGCAACTTCAACGATCCTAACTTCCCTGACAATAACTGCTCATTCCAAGAAGAAGTAGTTATTGGTCCTCCTAATGAAAACTGTCCAGAAATAATTACTGGTTGTACAGACGAAGGGGCAGACAACTATGACCCTAACGCTAACTACGATGATGGGAGTTGTTCAAGCGAAGACCCATGTACAGACATACTGCTAAATCCTAGCTTAGAAGTAACTCTCACAACCACTCCATCTACTAGCCTGTGTGTAACTGACGATATAGTAGTTAATGGTACTACGTATTCGTCTACTGTAATTGTACCTGACAACAATGGATCAATTACAGCTACGATTAACTACACAGCTGCAAACTCAGGTATTGGGGTAAATAACTTTGCTCTGCTTATACTGCCTAACCCTCCGACTGGTGGGGTTAACGTAAACACTGTAGTAGACAGTGTAGGTCTAATGTTTGCATCAGGTCAGGTCCCAACTGTAGATGATCTGCCTGGAGGTATAACAGGAATAGGATATTGGTCAAACATATTCACTGTTTCTGGACCAACAGCACAGTTTGAATACACGCAGACAGGACTATCTCCTGGAAACTACTATGTCATAGCTGTAGTAAACCCCTCTGTAGAAGGATTAGAGGATTGCGGTGAAGGATCATTTGTAGCACTGTTGGAGCAAATCTTAGAAACTAACGTTGGTCTTACAGATCCAGATGAACCTTGTCCAGAGCCTTGTATAGGCACAGATTGTCCAGACTACATTCTAGACTGTACTGATCCAGCAGCAGACAATTACAACCCAGACGCTACATTTGACGACGGCAGTTGTGAATACACTGAAACTTTCTGTGAGCAGAACCCTACCGATGAGCTCTGTATTGATTGTTCAGATATAGCTGCAGTTGGTGGACTGCCTCCTGTAATCACATCACGGACTGTAGAAGAAACTATATGCGACCCCGTGACAGGCTCTGACGGATTCTGTACAGATCCGAATGCATGTAACTACAATCCAGATGCAGCTCTTGATGAAAGCAATAATCTTATCTGTGACTACTGCGGCTGCATAGAAGATCCCAATGACCCTGATTGTTACCAAGATGACGACTGTGACCCAGCTTTGGACCCGAACTGTGGAGAACCTGAGCCAGAATGTCCTGACCCCGGTAATCCTGCATGTGACCCGACCATTTTTGATCCGTGCCCTGTTGGGGAGTGTGGTCCTCCTGATGACCCTTGTATCATACTCGGTAACTGCGAAGGAGACCCGAATGACGATGATGATGACGGAGAAGTTTTCGAAGATGTTATCTCAACTGTCGAGGTTACGTGCCCGCCTGATATTGAAACAGCAGATGGCTCAGATCTAAACTTTGACAGTGTTCTTCTACAGGCATTCCAGTGCATGTCACAGGAAGGTCAGAAGATGCTGTTTAGGATGAAGTCTGCAGCGTATTACGACGACACTGATATACTCAAGCTGTCACTCATAGCTTACCTGTTCAATGGTGGATTGAATAAAGTTCAGCTTCCTTGTCTATTTAACTGCAACTATGAGACAAATGCAGAGTCTAAAGTATATGACTGTGTATCACAGTGGGCAGCTACTGGAGGTAGGTACTACAACTCAGTAGATACGTATCAGAAAGGAGACATTGTAATATACTATTACATGAAGGGTAATAAAGTAACTAGAAACTATTACATAGCTACTAGAGAAATACAACCCATCGATCTGCATCCAAGATATGCAGCGTCTGGATGGCACAGATGTTCAAGTGTGACTGTACGTAAAGCTGACAAGAACAACATAGCCACAGGCGAAGAAGAGTACCTGCAGATAATGTGGGAGTTTATGGTAAGATTCTGTACTGAATGTAAGGTTGTGCCTACAGAAACTACAGAAGGTGACGTAAACAATGTGGATCCAACAGTTCTTAAAAACTACTTGGACCCAAAAACAACTAACAATAACCTTCCTAATTCTTCAGGCATACTTGGGGAAGACGGAGAAGAAATCATATTCTAATGGCGAAGAGGATAAGCGACTTAAGGACTACCAACAAGGCTGGAAATACCAGTCGAGAGTACGTTCTGCTTAGCAATATAGATTCTAATACATCTACTAAGATTGCACTTAACGATGTATTTCCTACACTCCAGAGTGGTAAGGCTACAGCAGCAATTGTTAATGGCACCCCAACTACAAACCCACTAGACTTGTTTGTTGGTGGAGGAGTTGGAACCAGCACAGCAAATACAGACAAGTCAGTTCTAATATTTAAAGGCATACAAGTTGAAGACAGCTTAGGTGCTTTGACACTTAGAAATGATAAAAGCTCTGCAGATGGAACAAAGCAAAATATTGTTGTTGCTTTAGACCACAGACAAATACGACTTGATCTAGCAGACAACGCTACTGGAGCTCAGTTCCTCTCTGAAAGCGGAGGATCTAATCCGTTGAACCTTGAGACTAGTAGCTTAAACGGAACACTACCTGTAACTAGAGGGGGAACAGGGATAGGATCAATGGTACCTGGAGGACTAATTTTTGGTAACGGAACAGGATCTCTCGGAAATATGGCAGCTCTAGCTTCCGGATCACTGCTTGTTGGTCAAGGAACAGGCTCAGCTCCTACAGAGCTTGCTATATCAGCTACTAGTGGAACAGTTCTTACTTCTACAGGAACATCCTTGGTTTGGCAAAAGCCCGTTATTAATACAGCTTCGTTTTCTACGACGCTGAATATGAACAACAATAGCATCAACTTAGGGTCTGGGTACTTGAGTGGTACTGGGACTTCGGCTGGTGTATCTCTTAGTACAAGTAGCAACTACACATATATAGGTAGTGGTACTAAGTATTTCAACGCTAGACTTAATATTGATGGAAACCTGACTTTGGGCAATTCTATAGGATCAACTTCTCAAACCATCAAACAATCTGTATGCACTTCAGGAGCATCTCCAGCATTCAACATCTACGGATCCGACAACTCAGGAGGGTCTACAGGAGGTAACATAAACATACAAGCTGGTGGTGGAGATGGCAACGGAAACGGAGGTGATACAAGCATTAACGGAGGCATACCGTCAGGAACTGGTACCGCAGGAAGTGTATACCTGAAGACCAACAATAACGTAGGACTTTCAGTAGATAACAATCAAGACGTCAACGTAACCAATAACTTGACGTTGAATCAAAGTAAAACACTTGAGTGGAGAGGTACTGAGACTGTAACTCAGCTAACTAGCATTACTACTGCAGTTACTTTAAATGCAAGTGCAGGAGTAATTGTGCTGCATGCTACTTCAATCTCAGGTCATGATAGTCACTACTTTACGTTCAACAACTCACTAATAAATGCACGCTCTATCATATTACTTACTTGCGAAGTAGACGGGGCTGAATCAGCAGGAGCTGGTCTTACAGCACAAATTGCAAACAGAGCTGCAGGTAGTGTAAGCATTAGAGTAAGCAACACTGGTAACTCTGCAAGCACTACCAACCATTCAATTCACTTTTTGGTTATGAACGTTTACGTCTAAATTTGTAAAAACATACAAACCACAATACCATGGACAAATTCAACGCAACCAATAGAGAGCTCCTCAATCTGTACAAAGGACTCGAAGCTGTTAAAGGCATGAAAGGCGCACGCTTTGCTGTACTTGTAGGCAAGAACATAAAAGAGCTCCGTAATGTCTTAGACCCGCTAGAGAAAGCTGCTATTCCTAGTATAGAGTTTCAGGAACTGTCTATAGAAATGCAGAAGCTCATCGAAGCAGAAGATCAGCTTGCAATAGAAGAGTTGGAAAAGCAAAACAATCAATTGATTGATGAACGCAAAAAGCAACTTGAGGATGTTGAAGACTTGTTGGATAACAAGATAGAGGTGTATCTGCACCCCATCAGAGAAGATCAACTTCCTGATGATATCACAGGGGAGCAAGTAGAAAAGCTCCTCCAAATAATAGCCTAATGGGTACTATCAATACAAGAATATCTATTCGATCAAGCAATACGTTTAGAAACAATCTGTCGCAACGTCACGACCGCGTGTACGCTGTAGAGTCTAGAATAGACAACGGTACAAGAATAATTACAGCTACTACTACAGGTACTGCATATAGTCTTGTAGACGGTGCTGATTTCTATGATGCCGCTGAGACTGGAGATGCAGCTAACCAAGTGTACCTCTTTCTGAGAAACACTTCTGGAGTAGCAGGTAAGCTCATAACAGTACAGTTCAACGATGGCTCTAATACTGTGCAGGTGGCGAAGCTTAATGCTGGAGAGTTTGCAATGCTCCCTTGGAGCTGTGGGTCAGCTACACATGCAGTTGAAGTATACTCGAATGACAGCAATGGTGTCAAAATTGAATACATCGCATCACCAATGCAATGAGCCAGAAGAAGCTACGCGATACCAAGGTTGGAGGGTGGCTCAAAGAAAAGGCCCCATCTGTCCTCGAAGTGGTCGGAGATGTACTCCCGGACCGCGGCGTATTGGGTGTAGTTAAAAATATTGTAGATAGAGACCCTACGCTTGATAGTGCAAGCTTTCAAGCAGTTATGGACGCAGAAATTAAAGCACAAGAAAATGTTACACGACGATGGGAAGCGGACGCGAAATCAGACGTTAAGCTTGCTAAGCTTATACGCCCTATTATGCTTGTTCTGCTATGTGTTTTCTTTATGGTGATGATGATTTGGGAAGGTATTGATCCCAACTTCAAACCACCTAGCAGCTACATCAGCTTACTAGAGATACTAATGCTCACTGTATTCGGAGCATACTTTGCAGGCCGCACCGTAGAAAAAGTAAAGAAATGAAAGATCCAAAGACACTTATCACTTCAGCTGCAGGACTTCTCGTTGTAGGTATAGGCACTTGGCTTATAGCTACTACTGCTGATAGCACCGTAGAAATGGCTACGGCAGAGAAAGACATTGAATCCATAATCGTCAAGCTTGACGAAATTGAGGACGATGTAGAGAAGCTGCAGTCACAGGTCAGAGAGCTCAAAGCTAGTGCACATACGCACGATAAACGGGGAAATGTAATAGAATGACAATTGAAGATATCAAGGACTTCATCGGGGAGAGGCCTGGTTATCTGAAGAAGAGTGCGCAAGTACTTGCAGAAAGACTTGATGCACCGATAGAAGACTGTGAAACAGCACTTTACGAAGCTAGAACGCTAGCTCGTGGGAACTCAAATGAGAGCGATAACGTAATCAGTGAGTTCCAAGAGTACCTTGACAAGAATGGAATCAAAACTTCAGACGTAGCTAGCGTAAAGTTTTGGCAGACAGTATCAGGTAAGCAGAGGTTCTCTGTAGTTACAAAGAGCGAATCTGTTAGTGTGCAAGATGTAAAGCAAGAGATAGAACGCTTCGCATCTAAGTATAGTCCTGAGGTACCACTCATAGAGCGTGAGCCTAAGCTTAGGCCCATTGCATATGAGATATCCCTACCTGATTTGCACTACGGTAAAGAGCATGATCAATCTATAGATGAGGTTGAAGCTCAGTACATAGGTGTAGTGCATGAGCTGGTACGCAAAGCTGCTGGTCTAGAGATAGACAAGTTCATACTCCCTATCGGGAATGACGGTATGAACTCTGAAGGGATGAGGAAAACTACCACAAAAGGAACACCTGTTGAGGAATCAGCAAGTTGGAAAGATACATTCCGTGGTTACTGGCTGCTTATGGTCAAAGCGATTGACTACTTGAAGCAGATAGCACCTGTGGATGTAATTGTGGTTTCTGGGAATCATGACTTCGAGCGTATGTTCTACGCAGGAGATGTGCTCTCAGGATGGTATAGGTATGACCAAAATGTTCAAGTAGACAATAGCTATGAGAGCCGTAAGTACTATCAGTACGGAAAGAATATGCTGATGTTTACGCATGGAGATAAGGAAAAAGCTGCTGATATGCCACTAATCATGGCGACGGAACAACCGGAGATGTTTGCTCGTACTACTCACAGAGAAGTACACTGCGGTCATCTTCATAAAGAGATGGTAAATGAGTACAGAGGTATTAAGGTCAGGTTCATACCATCTATTTGTCCTAACGATGACTGGCACAAGCAGATGGGGTACGAAGCTAAACGAGCAGGACAAGCATATATATGGAATAAGCAAACTGGACTTGAAGGATATTTACAAGCAAATGTTAGACTTTGACGACATAGAAGACGACGATATGGAAACTTCTCTTGAGGAGGAGATTCAGATATTGGACGAAGCGTATCGTAATGCTTTCAAGGTAGCTACTGGCAGAATGTCTGTGCAGGAACTCCTTGATGAAGCAGAGGATATGATATTCCTTCCGTTTGACCCTGTGGAGCCATCGACTTTCATGATGATTGTAGATGATATTATAGAATACTTCGAGAACTCAGAAGAATACGAAAAGTGTGCTGAGCTCGTGAAGATCAAAGAAAGACTAGATGACGCTTGACGAGATAGCATACAACCTACTCAACCTGGTCCGCGGTGGGCGATCCAGCAATGATGAACATATATCTCTAGATCAGATAAAGTTCAACATTAAGCATTACCGTGCGATGTTTATTCGCAGGGACTATGCTCGTAATGGGTATGTATCTAAAACCATAGAACAAGACCTTGGATGCTTGAAGCTCAAGCAAGTAGATGCTTCCAAGTGCTGCCATCTCCCACCTACATGTGTAGTATACAGAACCGTAGACAAGCTTCCACGTACAATACGCTTCAACTTTAGAGATGCATTTACTTTTATAGGTAAACCTGATGGAACAGGTGCTATACCTAGAGTAGAGCCTTATGAGATAGAGTATATATCATACGATAAGTACACTAAAAATCACACTAAATATTACGTGATTGATGAGTATATTTACGTATACAGACCTAACGGTTTGGAGGCTATAAATGTTAGGGGAGTATTCGAGGACCCAGAAGAGGTATACAACTTTAATACCTGTAATGATGGTCCTTGTTATGATCCCCAATCTCCGTACCCGCTACCGGCGGATATGGTAGCTCAAATTAACCAAGGTATCATGGCTGGAGAACTGCGCATGTTGTCAGGTTCTTTCCCTGATACTGAAAATGATAAACAGCAGGATAAAATCCCTCTTCAACAAGGACAGTAATGGGTAAAAAAAGAGGACTTTGGGACAACATACATGCTAAGAGACGTCGTATTGCGGCAGGCTCTGGAGAGCGTATGCGTAAACCTGGATCTAAAGGTGCCCCAACCGAAGAAAACATCAAGAGGTCGCAGGCACGTGGAGGTGCTTGGACTCGCAAAGAAGGTCAGAATCCTAGTGGTGGATTGAACGAGAAAGGTCGTAAGTCCTATGAACGTCAGAATCCTGGGTCAGACCTTAAAGCACCACAACCTGAGGGTGGGAGTAGAAAGAAATCATTCTGTGCACGCATGTGCGGTATGAAGAAAAGGCGAACCGGAGCTAAAGGAAAGAGAGATCCTAATTCTAGAATTAACAAAGCACTCCGTAAGTGGAAGTGTAGATGCTGAACAAATGGAAGAGATATATCTATTCGAGCTACTAGCTGTAGCAGCCGGTATTGTGGGTGTTTGGATAAAGCATCAGAATGACTATGCTTCGCTGAAAAGCAGGGTCAAATCATTGGAGCTGAAAGAAGATGAGAACAACGTGATACTCAAGCAGTTAGCTGCTGATATCGCTGAGATCAAACTTATATTGGCTCGTAAACAAATACACTAATCAGGATGGCAAAGTTTAATCTCAGGGAAGGAAGACTAGAACGCAACAGACTGTATGGACAAAACCTGTCTGGAGAGACACTAGTGCCCGGTACTCCTGTTTATATAGTAGCTAATCAAAATGGTATACTGCAGTTTGGGAAAGCTGACTCCGCAGACCCAAGCAAGATGCCATCTATAGGTGTCACAAATACTCTTCTAAAGAATAACGAAGAAGGTGAGATAGTCATAGGAGGATATGCAGATATAACTATTGAAGGACTTGCAGGTGTATCTGTAGGCAGTTCTTTATATGTAGCAGCAGGCGGTGGACTATCTCTTACCCCTGGAACCGATCCTCAGGTTATCTCTAGTGTTCTAGAAGTTTCTGCTCCCGGGGTAATAAGTAAGTTCATTGTAGCATTCGGAGGTGCTAGTGCTGGAGGCGGGGGAGGTGCTACTATCACAGACCCACTCAACTTCGAGCTTGGGAGTTTGTCATTCGGGAGACTTACAGGTACAGGTACATTTACCCCACCTGCAGGAGGTATTGGGATAGTTGACTTTATCGAGAACGTACTTGCTGAGCAAGTTCTTGGGATTAATGCTAACCCTGGGTCATTCCAGTACAATGCTACTAGTTTGAATGCTACTATAACTCCTACATTCTCAGCTAGTTGGACTACAGCTACAGTAACTCGTACATTGAACGGAACACCTACAGTCATAGAAGCTGCTGCTGTTAGTGGTACACCTATCTCTGATCCGCTCACACTGAGTAACTTCACCAACTATACACTGAACTATACGCTCAATGTCACTGATGACTTCGGGACTTCGGACTCAGCTGCTGACTCTATTAATCAGATCAGCTACTCTGCTCCTACAGTTACTAGCTTTGTTCCTGGACGTACCGCAGGATCTAGTGACGCAGACAATGAGACGAATTACTTCAGGGAGATAGGTAACTTCAACTCTACTGTAACCTTTACCACTAACCGTAACTCCCCGCTTGTAGACCTTACTAGTGTAGAGCTGCTCAGAGGAGGAGTTATAGATACTGAAACCCCAAGTAACCCAACACATGCATTCTCGCACGCAGACAATGCAGCACCGACGACTGGGGCATCTTATACTTACTCTGTTAAGATGTACGATGGTAGCCCTAGCTCTCCAACAACTTACACAGCTTCAGCTATAACGTTTGGACAGCCTGTACTGTTTACTTCAGATACAGGAGCTTACACAAGTTCATCTACTGATGCTGATTTGCAGAACGTAATCGATAACTATGCAGTATCTGCAGGATACTACAAGGTTAGAAATAATGAGTCTAGCTACACATTAGCAGCTAAAGCTGCAATGGATGACAACACCAAGTACACATACATCATGTATGAT
>Ga0213864_10001533_pt1 | contig 10345 bp, 10 predicted proteins | sample PICome_5_FD_160078 | JGI IMG/M metagenome (GOLD analysis project Ga0213864, IMG submission 160078) | Coastal seawater microbial communities near Pivers Island, North Carolina, United States - PICO247 | ecosystem: Environmental > Aquatic > Marine > Coastal | place: USA: North Carolina... | reverse complement strand
TTGAAGTTATTTCTAATTTTAAAAAAGTAATTATTCCTGAGCTAAATACTGGCCAGTTACTTAAATTAGTTCGAGAGGCATTTTTAGTTGATGCACGAGGAATTAATAAAGTTTCTGGTGAGCCCTTTACTGCCCAGGAGCTAACTGATAAAATTGAGGCAATTATAAATGAGTAAAATACCTGTCAGCTATAAAAGAACTGATTTACAAAGCGACCAAGAGGTCAAGTGGTGTCCTGGATGTGGTGACTACACTATCCTTGCATCCGTTCAAAATTTCATGGCTGAGATGGGTATTTCAAAAGAAAAAATAGTTTTTGTCTCCGGAATTGGCTGTGCGGCAAGGTTCCCATATTATATGAACACATATGGTGTTCACTCAATTCATGGTAGAGCACCAGCAGTAGCTACTGGTGTATCAGTATCAAACCCAGATTTATCTGTTTGGGTTGTTTCTGGTGATGGTGACGCACTATCTATTGGAGGAAACCACTTAATTCATGCACTTCGTAAGAACGTAAACATCAAAATTCTTATGTTTAATAATCAGATTTATGGACTAACTAAAGGCCAGTACTCTCCTACCAGTGAGGAAGGTAAAAAGACCAAGTCTTCACCTTTTGGTTCAGTAGAGATGCCACTCAATCCAATGAGTCTTGCATTAGGTGCTGAAGCAACTTTTGTAGCAAGGTCTATTGATATGGACAGAGATCTCACTGCAAATATTTTAGAAGAAGCTAAAAACCATAAAGGTTCTGCTTTTGTAGAGATTTATCAAAACTGTAATGTCTTCAATGATAAAGCCTTTGAGCAGTTGACCAATAAAGAGACCAAAGTAGCAAATAGAATAAATTTAGTACATGGTGAGAAAACAGTTTTTGGAGAAGATGGACACAAAGCTGTAGTTATCAGAAATGGTATTGCACAAATTGTTGATACTAAAGATGTCGATGAATCTGAAATTTATGTTCATAACATTCATGAGGAGAACCCATCAATTGCTTTCTCTTTATCTAGACTTTCTCATGGTCCATATGGTCCAACACCACTTGGTGTATTTAGAAAAGTCCAGAGAGATACCTTTACCGAAGAGGTTCATGGTCAAATTGATATGGCTAAAGAACAAAAAGGTGAAGGTGAATTAGATAAGCTTATTCGTTCTTTAGGTACCTGGGACGTTAGTTAATTTCTACTTTATTTCTAATTACTTTTAAATCCGTCTCGTTATACAATTTTCCATCTTTGTATCTGGTTTTTAATAAATTAGTTTGATTTAGTTTTTCAAGATCAACAACTTCAAGTTCATCATTTTGTACTATTGCAAAACGACCTCTTCTTGAATTTTTTGTTTTATCATTTGAAGGTTCTTTATAAACATCTTTCCATGTGTTTCCATCATGAATTGCTGAAACTTTCATAGCAAAAGAATAAGTGTCTCTATCAAGCTTTTGTAGCAAGGCTCCTCCCATGCCAAAAGTAATATTGGCAGCTGAATAATTATTTTCTTTCATAGAAATTAATATATCTTCAATTGAATTTTTATCTACCCCATCACCTTGTATCACTCTTATATAAGAAGGAAGTTCTTTATAGCCTTTTGAATTTAATGTATAACCAAAATTTTCCTCGCTAGATAAAGTGTTTAGTAATTCAATTATTGTATCTGGAAGCTTTCCAGAATCAGGTCGAACAACTAAAGTTCCTTTTGAATTGATAATCTTTTCTTTTAATTCACTAGATATAGTTTTAGATGCAGTTTCAAAAGTATTGTAAGAGTCTATAACACTAGCGATTACTTTACCTTCAAGTAAAAATTGATTAATGATATTTTCATGTGCTTTGTTTTCATTATCTTTTCCCCAGGCAGTTATTGTTGAGTGTTCCGAAGCAGGTATCGAATATGAAATATCAGTTCCATCATAATAATCTTTTAAAAACATCGCGCCTTCTACCGTATCTGAACCAAGAAAGTTTAGTAAATGTGCTGCGCCACCTATCCTTGAAGATTCATAACTTGAAACTCCTCTAGCACCAAAATCATGTAGTTTGAATGGCAATTGGTCATCAAAATTTGTACATGTATCATCTAAATATCTGAAAATTATTTTTTTTATTTCTCTTGAAATAGTTGCCACACTTGATGGATACCAAAGTGATCGTAGTAATGCAGTTTCAATATATGTTACAAGCCAGGGAACTTTTTCATCAGTATTGGTTATATCTAATAAAGGTATTTTTTTATTAGTGACGGTACCTTCATCTAATGATTTAATTTCTATGGGCAAAAACCCACCATGTTCATTTAAAATATATTCCCAATCATCACGATTGAAAACACCAATATGACTTAATAGGAACTTTTCTGCTTCGTCTATATCGTCTTGTGTTATAGGATTTAATAAATATTTTTTAACAAATGCTTGAAGACCAAAAAAGATCAACTCTTCACTGTTTAAATTTCTTGCCTCTATATAAGCATACAATTTTTTTGTATTTTGAGGATACTGGTTGAAGTGAGTAACTTTATAAGAATCAACATCTAATATCAAATTATATTTTTCTTTGGTCACAATAAATTAATATACCTTTATTTACAAAGTATCAACAAATAGCATCACATTTTTATGAATAATAATTGTTAAAAAAATTCAAAAAACTTCCTTAATTGAGACATTAAGCAATTTTGTAGTTTGAATTAACTTTGGTTATCTTACTTACTATATCTTCCTTAACTTTTTCAGATTTGCATATCAATGTAACTACATTTTCATCAAACATTCCAATCTGAGAACCATCTAAAGTGCTAACAGTACCACCAATATATTTTGCTATCGGCTCATACGCAAGCCTATCGTGAGCAAAAGGGGCAGAGGTTATAACAGCATCAAATGTTGAAAATCCTAAAGAGATTATGTCTTTACAAAATTGATTCTTATTACGAAATAAAACCTTTTCATTACTTAAAACATCCAACAGATCAAGATTATCTTCACAAGAAATCAAATAATCTTCTTTATCAGCAATTTCGATTTGTTCATAATCAAAAGAAGAAGTGATTAATTTATTATTATGAACGGCAGTGTAAATATCTTGAACAGGGCAAATGACTATACCTGTAGAAATTTCATTTTTTACTATTCTAGAAACCAACACACCCCATTCAGGTTTATGTTGCGAAAATGCTCGTGTCCCATCTATAGGGTCAATAACCCAAGTGATATCATTGGTACCTTTTGTAAAGCCTGTTTCTTCACCGAGAATTGAATCATTTGGAAACTTTTTATTTAAAAGTTTAATTATTTTCTTTTCTACCAAAACATCAATATCTGTAACAACGGACCCATCTGGCTTAGTCCTGATGCTGAAGTCTTTATAGTATCCATCAAGAGCGTAATTTTTTATCTCATCAACAAAGGTGGTTATAAAATTTTCCATATTCAAAATATAACAATCCTAAGTTCATGGAATGTAAACTTAAGCTATAGGAAAGTAAATTTCTGTTAAAGAACTATGTTTTAAAAAATTTAACTATAAACTCAGAACCTTCTCCGAGTTTACTTTTTAGCTGGATATCACCATTATTTCTTTCTACAGCATGTTTGACTAAAGATAAGCCAATTCCTGTTCCGCCTAGAGCTCTGGACCTTCCTTTGTCAACTCTATAAAATCTCTCAAATATCCTTTCTTGATCTGACATTGAAATACCTCTTCCTTTATCTAAAACAGATAGAATTACTTCGGAATTATCGAAAAGTAAATTTATTGTTATTTTTTCGTTCTGCTCAGAATAATTACAGGCATTCCTTAACAGATTCCTTACAATCATTGAGAAATCATCTGGATCTAATAAAAAATCAATATCTGCAGATTCAAAAATTACTCTTTTTTTATTTTCTTCAGAGAGGAATCCTATCTCAGCTTCAATTATCTTTTTCAAATTGACTGTTTCTTTTACAGGATCATTGACCTCAAGCTGAGAAAGATCTAGTAGATCAGAAAGCAACAATGTCATTCTTTGACTGTCTTTAAGTATTTGATTTAGAAATTTTCTTGTATCTTCGAGTTCTGAATTTTCTAAAGCAGTTATAGCTGTTTCAACAGCCAGCTGAATTGAAGTAACAGGAGTTTTAAGTTCATGAGATGCATTAGCAATAAATTCTTGCTTTAATTTATCAATATTCTGAGAATTGTTATCCATCTGTAACTAATTTATATCCGACTCCCCTAACAGTTATAAGTCTTTTAGGTTCTCTAGGATCTTTTTCAATTTTTTCTCTAATTCTTTGAATATGAACATCAAGTGTTTTTGTATTACCAATAAAAGAATAGCCCCATATCTCATCGAAAATTTGCTCTCTAGACATTAAATTACCTTCATTTTCACAGAAAGCATATAGGAGCTCAAATTCTCTTGGTGTTAAATCAATATTTTTATCATCTACTTTAGCCTCATACTTTGATAAATTAATTTCAATATTTCCAGATTTAATAGATTTATCATTCTTATTTGTTTTTGTTGTTGTTGTTCTTCGTAATACAGCTCTAACTCTGCTCATCAATTCTCTTACAGAAAAAGGCTTAGTAACATAATCATCAGCCCCTAGCTCTAGACCTGAAACTCTGTCTGCTTCACTGTCTTTTGCGGTAACCATTATTATTGGCACATCAGATTCTTTTCTGATAGATCTGCATATATCTAATCCGGAAATTTCTGGAAGCATTAAATCTAGAATAATTAAATCAAATACTTCTTCACTGAATATTTCAAGAGCAATAGGTCCTTCATCAACATGTGTTACAGAAAAGCCTTCTTGTTTTAAATTGTAAATTACGGGCTCGGCAATACTGTGTTCATCTTCGACTAATAAAATTTTGCCTGACATTAAAATTCTTTAAATTCTCCAGTTACTAAAAAGTGTGTTAACTCACAAATATCAACTGCATGATCTCCACCTCGTTCTAGTGTCCTAATACAAGTAACAAGTCTGAATAATCCTTTGAACAAATCTTCGTTGCCAGCAATTTTTGGAGCTTCTTCTAGCATTGAGTTATATAGTCTATTTACCTGACTATCTTTTTCAGCTGTTGCTAAAGCTAGATCTTTATCCCGATTTTTTAAACTTTCCATTGCGGAGGAAGCCATATCAATTACTAAATCCCCCATTTCTACAACTGTTGCATGTACTGTCTCTGGTAATGGTGAATCAAAAATCTCTTGTGTTGTATTTCCAAGGTAAACCGCCAAATCACCAAGACGCTCTAAATGTAAACTGGCTTGCAAAATAGATGTAGAAAGTCTTAAATCTGTAGCAACAAGTTGCTCAGTGGCCATAAGCTCAACCCAGTCTTGGTCAATTTTAAGATAAGCAGCATCAATTTCATCATCTTTTTCAACTGTTGCTATTGCTCTATTAACATCTTTATCTTCTAAAGCCCGAACACCATCAACCAGAGCATCTAAAACAAGCCTGCCCATTAAATGTAAATCTGTCTCAAGATTTTCAATCTTTTCTTGTAAGCTCATCCGAACCTGCCTGATATATATTGTTCCGTTAACTCCTGTTCAGGAGTAGTAAACATAATACTTGTTTCATTGAACTCAACTAATTCTCCAGTTCTTCTTTTTCCATCATCAGAGGTTTTAGTTGTAAAAAATGCACAATAATCAGAAGATCTTGATGCTTGCTGCATATTGTGTGTGACAATAAGTATTGAGAAATCTTTTACAAGCTCTTGCATGAGGTCTTCTATTCTTTTTGTTGCTACAGGGTCTAATGCCGAGCAAGGCTCATCCATCAAAATTGTATCTGGCTCAACTGCAATTGTCCTGGCAATACACAATCGTTGTTGTTGACCACCAGACAACTCTAAAGCATTTTTGTCTAAGTTATCCTTAACTTCATCCCATAATGCTGCTTGAGTCAATGCCTTTTCTACTCGATCATCTATATTGTCAGTCATGTTGTTAACTTTAAGTCCAAAAGTAATATTCTCTTTTATAGTTTTTGGAAATGGATTAGGTTTTTGAAAAACCATTCCTATTCTTCTTCTAACCTGGACTGGGTCAACCATTTTGTCGTATAAATCAACACCTTGGTAAGTTATTGTTCCATTTACTTTTGCACCTAATATAAGATCATTCATCCTATTAAATGTTCTTATCAATGTACTTTTTCCACAACCTGAAGGCCCAATCAAAGCTGTAATTTTATTTTTTGTAATATCCATATTTACATTTTTGATTGCGACAAAGTCTCCGTAACTTACAGATAAGTCCTTGACGTTAAAAACATTTTCGCTACTAACCTGAATAGTTTCTTTAGTATCCACTCTTTGTCTCCTTTATAAATATCACTATAAATCCTTTTCGTATCTGTTTCTAATAAATATAGCTAGAGAGTTCATGATTAATAATAAACCCAAAAGTAGTATGATTCCAGCTGAAGCCGTTTCCTTCCATTCAGCCTGAGGGTATCCAATCCAGTTATAAACTTGGATTGGAATAGCAGTAAATCCACTTAAAGGTGTATCAGGAAAATAATTAACATAAGTCAAAGCACCCATAAAAATTAATGGAGCAGTCTCTCCAATTGCTCTGGAGAGTCCGAGAACCATCCCGGTTACCATTCCTGGAATTGCAGAAGGAACAACCTGTCTAAAAACTGCCTGAAATTTGGTAGCTCCGAGCGCTAAAGCACCCTGGCGTATTGTGTCTGGAACAGCTTTAAGAGCCTCTCTAGAAGCCACAATGACAACTGGAAGAATCAGTAGCGTTAATGTTAAACCACCTGAAAGAACAGATCTCCCAAATCCGGCTAAACGCACAAACACTGCAAGCCCCAGTAGACCATAAATAACCGAAGGGACTCCTGCTAAATTAGTTAAATTTAATTCAATAAACCTTGTTAATCTATTTTTTGGTGCAAATTCTTGAAGATATATTGCAGCTCCTGTACCGAAAGGAAATGTTACAGAAACAACTATTATCATAAGCCATACTGTCCCTGCAAAAGCAGGGCCGATACCAGCTCTATCTGGATAACGTGAGTCTAATGTTGTTAAAAAATCTACAGGATTATCAATTTGTATTTTTGTAATGAGGCCAACTTCGTAGTCTGATGTCAATCTTGTAGTCCCAGTTGAAAGAACATCATAGATTAAGGTCATCAAAGTTAAGATAGCAATCGTTACACAAATGTATAAAGTAAATAGGAATAAACTTTCTTTTATACCATTTTCAGCTTTCTTGCCAGTTAAAAGTGTTTCGTTACTCATATTCTTTTCTGTACTTTCTAGCAACATAATCAGAACCTATATTCAAAATAAAAGTCATAATAAATAAAGTTATACCAAGTGCGAATAAAGCATTATAAGCCGTAGTGCCATGAGGTGTGTCACCAAGGGATACATTTACTATTGAAGAAGTGATCGTGTACATTGCACTTCTAGGATCTAAATTTAATTCAGGATACTGCCCTCCTGCAATAGTCACAATCATTGTCTCGCCTATAGCCCTTGAAAAACCTAATATAAATGAAGCAATAATTCCTGACAGAGCTGCAGGAAACATAATTTTAAGTGATGTAATTCTTCTAGTAGCACCAAGTGCTAATGACCCATTTCTCAAAGAATTTGGAACTGCATTGAGAGCATCATCAGAGATAGAGGCGACTGTAGGTATTATCATGATACCAACAGCGATACCTGCCGACAACGCATTAAAAACTCCCGTACCTGGAATAAATCTCTGAATTATATTCGGAGTAATCCAATTAAGCGCGAAGTAACCAAATACTACGGTAGGAACACCTGCTAATACTTCTAAGACTGGTTTTATAACTTTTCTTGTTCTTTTTGTTGCAAATTCAGATAAGTATATAGCTGAAAATAACCCTAGAGGAAAAGAAATAAGACAAGCAATAACAGCTATGTAAAGAGTTGAGGAAATCAAAACAATAACACCATATTCGGGATTTTGGAAAGTAGGAGTCCACCTAGTTGCAGTAAAATACCCTTTAAAAGTTACTGCTGGATCCTGAAAAAAATTAATAGCTTCAGTTAATAATGTGAAAATAATTGAAATGGATATAAGAATTGCGGCAAAAGCAGAAGCTGTAATAAAAAATTTTACAATTTTTTCAATTGGACGTGTAATTGTTTTTGTAAGTTGGCTACGAAGGTGGTTTTCATTTTCCATAATTTGATATTTTTATTCTAATTTGTGAGGGCATTTCTGCCCTCACAAATTACTATTTTTTAATTAAAGTGACTATCCCCTACTAAACGCTGACCATGACATTAATGATGCCATTTTTTGTTCAGCTAACATAGGTACATAACCTACTGCAGGTACAATTGCGTCCATAGCTACAAAGTAGAAATCGACGAATTCTCTAACTGCAGACATTCCTTTTGCAGACTCAGCTATATAGATGAAAAGTGGTCTTGCTAAGAAATAATTTCCTTCAAATGCTGCTTCAGGTGGTTGACACCCATCTCCAGCATCTACTTGAACAGCAGTAAGCTTATCTTTGTTCTCTTCATAATATGCGAGTCCAAAGTATCCTAAACCACCAGCTGATCCAGATACACCGTTTACAAGAACGTTGTCATCTTCTGATGCTGTGTAGTCAGAACGGCTACCGCCATTATCTTCTGTTAACTCTTCATTGAAGAAGTCAAAAGTTCCAGAGTCAGTACCAGGACCATATAGGTCAAGTGCAACATTAGGGAAGCCTGCTCTTACTTGGCTCCAGTTTGAAATAGTGCTGTCTGCACCCCAAATTGAAGTTAGTTCTGCAGTTGTAAGACATGTAGCCCAGTCATTTGATGTTGGAACAACAACTGAAAGAGCATCAATACCTACTTGTACTTCTAAATAGTTAACTCCGTTTTCAGCACACAATTCTGCTTCACTATCTTTAATTGGACGAGAAGCATCTGAAATCATTGTTTCACCAGGGCAGAATTTTTTGAATCCTCCACCAGTTCCTGAAACACCAACAGATATGTTGACATTAGGATGCACTGCTGTGAACTCTTCTGCTACAGCCTGGGTAATAGGGAAAACAGTTGATGAACCATCAATTAGGATTTCACCAGACAGCGGTTTTCCTGTAACAACTTGCCAATACTCTAATTGTCTTGCAGCAGCGTCTGACAACATTGGAATGTAACCGACAGCTTCTACAATTGGATCTAATGAGTCAAAGTAGAAATCGACAAAAGCTTTGATGACTGGATCATTTACTTTTGCATCATTTACATAAATAAATAATGGTCTTGCAAGTCCGTATGTACCAGTAAAGGCACCTTCTGGACCAACACACCCATCTCCAGCATCTACTTGAACAGCAGTAAGCTTATCTTTGTTCTCTTCATAATATGCGAGTCCAAAGTATCCTAAACCACCAGCTGATCCAGATACACCGTTTACAAGAACGTTGTCATCTTCTGATGCTGTGTAGTCAGAACGGCTACCGCCCAAGTCTTCTGTAATTTCTTCATTGAAGAAGTCAAAAGTTCCAGAGTCAGTACCAGGACCATATAGGTCAAGTTCAACATTAGGGAAAGAGCTTCTAACTTGATTCCAATTAGAAACTGTGCTGTCTGCACCCCATATAGCACCTAGCTCTTCAGTTGTTAGACATGTTGCAAACTCATTTGATGTTGGAACAACAACTGAAAGTGCATCTACACCAACTTGAAGTTCTGTAAATGTAGTACCCTTTTCTGCACAGAGATTTCTCTCTGAGTCTTTAATAGGTCTTGAAGCATCAGATATATCTGTTTCTCCAGGACAAAATTTCTTGAATCCTCCACCAGTTCCTGAAACACCAACAGATATTTGAACACCTGGGTTAACAGCTGTAAATTCTTCAGCTACAGCTTGTGTTATAGGGAACACGGTTGAAGATCCATCGATTAAGATTTCACCAGTTAAACCTGAGTCTGAACTTGATGATCCACTAGAAGAAGATGCAACAGTTGTTTGAGTAACTGAATCTTCTCCACCTGATTCCTCAGCTTCTTCAGCAGCATCGTCACTACCGCCACCACAGGCAGCAAGGACAAGTACCATCACAAGAAGCAGAGACCAGAATTTAGATTTTGATCTAATCATGGATTTCCTTTCTTTAATTTAATTAAATTAACTGGTTCCAAGATATTCATGACAGGTAAACGTAAAGTAAACAAAAAATATACGTTCAGTTAATTACTTTTTTTAGATTAAATCTGTTTCTGAAGACCAAGACCCTCTATTGAAAGCAAGTATGTAGTTTTCATATCCTAAAAAATCCTCTTTAAATTCATCTGGAATATTAAAACCCCACCAGTCATCTTTA
>Ga0213864_10001531_pt1 | contig 10356 bp, 7 predicted proteins | sample PICome_5_FD_160078 | JGI IMG/M metagenome (GOLD analysis project Ga0213864, IMG submission 160078) | Coastal seawater microbial communities near Pivers Island, North Carolina, United States - PICO247 | ecosystem: Environmental > Aquatic > Marine > Coastal | place: USA: North Carolina | collected... | reverse complement strand
GCATCGGAAGGCCCGAGCGCGACACATAAGAAAGGTATCCGCGTAATATCGGAGTTAAGGACCATCGCGACAAAAAATCAGCGTCGCGATATTTTCTGCCGCGATCACCGTCATCAAGAAAGTAGCTGCCAAATAACGAAGTAGGTAAACGACCAATCACCGCTGGTTTTGCGGTCATTCTTTTAACAAGCATTAAGACAACATCACCATGATAGCGTTAATTCCGTCAAGAAGTAACGACCGAATTTCACTTGTGACGCGCCTCAGCATTATTAAGTATCATACACTTTCATGAATAACTATATACTAAACACCACCGTTTACCTTGCTTTATATGAAATGATACCGCGATTATTATTAACATGACAAACTACAACCCTCTTAATCATCGACCTCTTTCATGATAAGGATACTAGCCAGTATCAATACATCTGATACCGGCGCAATAAATACAACGCTATTCATCAAGAATCACCGAGATATTCTCTCGTGATGAACCATCTATCTGACAAACGCTAGGAAGTAAACATCTAGGATATGTGATACGCTATCTTGCTGACATTAAATAGTTAACGAACACGGTTACACGATGTCTACAGGAGCACTTCTTCGATCAGTACCTAATCACTACTCAGATCTGTTCAACGTTTATGTCCTGTGTTTCACTTTCTTCTCCTCCTTGATGTGATGAGCCACTTCCTTCCTCACCCCTCCGTTTCTTGAAAAGCCTCTTGAACTCGGCAAATGCACCCTTGTGTACAGCAGGCGCCTGAGTAATTCCACTATCACCATTTACCTTGCTTGGGGCCATTCTCCTCTTGGTCTTCTTGGTCCTCATATTACTTTCCCACCATTCTTTACCTTCTGTAACCAACAATTTCTTGAGTTCTTCATCTTGATCCTCTCCATGCAAAGCACCAAATACCACTAGTGCATTCGCATAAAATTTCTTTGCTTCCTTACCAACTCGATCCACATTCTTTGTCTTCCCCCTTACTTTCCTCCACCTTGTCTTGTTATCCTTGGGCGCTTGATAGCGGGGATCCTCCGCCTTCTTATTGATGGTATCAACCCAACCTCCATAATTGTCGACATACACTAAAGCAGCAAAAGCTGCATCACTTTCAGTGACTTTGTCGAAAATGCTCTCACCTGATGAGACCTTTCCTCGGACAACATCCACATCCCGTACTCCAATCACATATTTGTGATAGAAAGCAAGAATCTTCTGGCGCAAATCATCTTGACTTTTCATTCCCTCAACAACACAGTCTCTAACCGACTTTCCATCGCCTGTATCACTAGCCCAATCATCAATGAATTTCTTGAGGTCATCTCCTTCGAAAACGGCCTTCCCTTCCTCCCTAAATTCGGCTTGTATATAGTAGAAAACAACAGTTGGTTACATCATTCACATCATGTAAAATCCAAAGGAATCATCACGTGCACACTCTTACCCAAAATTGCTCCATGGATTTTTTTACGAGCCTGCTGCTTGAGCGTACAGAATTTGTAGAATGCTGGTCCCCTTATCTTCAACCAGTACATTTGATCGTCGGTATGTGACGGCACCTCCACCTCATCCATAATCATACTACAAATCGAGTCCTCCATATCCCTTTCATACAGTTCCCATCCACGCGCAAGAAACTTACTGAACGGGAAAACACAATCCTTCATTACAACGTTAATAATCTCTTGTGCTGGGGCATCCTCGCCCGTGAGATGACGCAATGCCCATCTATCCTCCCCTTGCTTTCTTTTCGCCATAGCCTCGCTAGTCAACTTTGAATCCAATTCATCTCGCTCATCGGTAACTTTCTCTGCCCTTGCCTTCCATGCCGCCGCCTCCTCCATATACTTCTCAACTTTCTTACTCAACTCATCATTGTTGCCACGATAAGTTTCGATTTTAGACTCTAGTGTGGCATAACACAATCCACAAGCTTTGCATTCTCCGTCTTTACAATTTTCATCTTCTACATCCTTACCTCTACCTTGTCCCTTGTTCTGTCTCCGTTCTTTAGATCGTCCCATAATGATCGATTATCTGATGAAATCAAATGCTGAAATTCCTCGTTGCAACAGAAATTAACAATGTGTTGTTAGATTATGATGCAAACCAGCTTACTTACATCGTATCTACTGCAAAGCAATGCATACCTGCTGTAGTACTCACAGATTCAAATTCAAACCAATATAACGGCCACTTTCTTTTGTACAAATTCCCATGCTAGAATCTAGTATCAAACAAAGATATTGACTCCTTACGTAAAGGAAACATCCAAAATGAGAAAATCACTTTGATGTACTCATGGGAAACATATTTAAAATCTTAGAATACTGAATTCCTTTTTATACTCAAATAATTTGTCATATCACTTTCTTTTACAACATAAACATAGAAGAAATTCATCATTGTACTTATTCCTATATGTATACCACCGCCTATATTATATAGCATCACCTCCCAAATACCTGGCTTCTGTTTCACACACACATTGTATCTTCTCACAAATTCTTGGCTTCTGTACCACACCCACATTGTATCTCTTACCAAATTCTTGGCTTCTGTACCACACCCACATTGTATCTCCTCGCAATTTTTTCGCTTATGTACCACACCCATATCGTACCTCCTCCCCAAATTCTTGGCTTAAATACCACACCCACATTGTACATCCTACCAAATTCTTGGCTTATGTATCATTCAAATCAATCTTGCAGGAGAGCCCAATACACTGACCAGGTAATTAACTGAGTTTCCATTGCAGAAACCGCAAATCCTTTACAATACATAATGCGGGAACCCTAACCGGCCTCTCTAAACGATTCACTCGATTATAAAAAGAAATAAAGTCTTACATTGATTGAATGAGCTCATAATTTTTCTTCCAACATCAGCTCAAGAACATGGAATTGTCAAATTTTAAAAGGCCGGGCACCATTCCTCCACCAAAGTCCAGGGTATTTGAATGCATCTGTGATCATGAACCATTTAGCAGCCATCAACTCCTGAGGTTACATAAGTTGAAATGCATCAAAGTCCTGGAGACGAAGAATAGGCTACTCAAGAGAAAATCCTCATTCGGCTTTCAAGAGGGAGCAAAAGTGTCCATGAGTACTAGCCAAACCAAATTTCGTACACACATCCGACTTTGGAACAGACTTAGGAATGATCGAGGCGTGAAAAGGTCAGACCCTCTACACACAGAACATCCTATCCGTGGTGCTGCATCCCTGTCCAAAGAAATCTCACAAGTGGAACCAGAGAAGACAGTTGAGAACTTGGATGTAGTTGATTCATCTCCCCTATTTGACAATTCAGGCTCTGCATTGTTGAATCACGCGGATGCGGTTGCTAAAGGGATAGATATTGAAGCAGTGAGTGTCTCAAGCCAAGAATGTGAGCCTAATGAATTTCATGACACAGAAAGTGAAGAAGAAGAAGATGACTGGGAGGATATTGAAGAATCCACCGTTGATGATCTGAGGAACAAGCTCCACCAAATCAGAATCGACCACAACAGGAAGTGGGCGGACTTTCGTCTCGGGGATGGCTATGACAGCAAAGGGCAGCGAAAGCCAATCAAATACAATGACAACATGCCCAAGTACTATATTGCTCAAGTGTCTCTCCTTAAAATCCTGTCTCAGCATCGAGGCAATGATCTGAAACTGTTTGACAGAATTATGAACTGGGTCGGATTCTTCGCAGATAAATACCCTGGAATATGGGATTCAAGAGCCCAGTATTCCTGCCACACTCGAAAGACAATCATCCCATTCCTAGCCAGGTTCTTTTCCACGAAGGACCTTTTGCCCAAGAAGACTGTAGCTTCCTTATCTGATGGATCGAAGGTGGACATCCCAGTTTTCGACTTCAAGTCTGTGTTCGAGAACATGATGCTTGACCCAGAGCTGATTTGCGAAGAGAATCTGATCTCTAATAATTTTGACCCAGACAGCTGGCGTCCGAGAAAGAGGTATGGGATGCTTGGTCCAAATGACATAATTGATGATCTTACGACTGGGTTTCTATATGAAAAAGGGGTCGACCTATATTGCAATGAGAAACCTCCTCCAGGTATATCCAAGATACTCCCCTGCCCATTGATATTCTACACAGATGAGGCTCATCATGATAAGAAAGGCGGATGCAAAACTGGTCCTGTATCAATGTGCCCAGCATTTGTGAAGTTAAGTGTTCGAAACAAGAACTCAGCCTGGTTCAATCTTGGATTCATCCCCAACTATGGCCTTGGTCACGGGAAGTATTTCCGTAATTACGATGATGAGTGGGAAGTGGAACACAAGAGGAAGAAAGGGAAGAAAACATTGACTCAAAAAAAGAAGAGTGCAATGGCTGTGAAAGATCATCAGATTCTTTATGACACTATCCTCAAGTCATTCCGGGAATATTGTCACAAGTATGGAGGATTGAGAATGAAGTGGAAGGGACAAGTCTGTCTTGCCAAACCGTTTCTTCTCATGCTTATCGGGGACACCAAGGAATATAACACAGCATGCACTCACAGAAACAGTAACAAGACTCGATGTATATGCAAGGATTGCCTTTGCACCCGTCAAGACATTGCGTCTAAGTTTCCTCCTTGCTGCGAGAGAAGAACGCTAGCACACAGGCAGCAAGCCATGAAGGATGCAGAATATGCCAAGTTTATATCCCAACACCAAGAAGAAAGTGTATGGAATGACTTACCAATTGCTGATATAAGAGAGGGTATTAATGGTATGTGTCCCCTGGAATGGCTTCATCTCAATGGTCAAGGAAATTTCCAGGATGGACCAGAAGTCCTGCACAACCTCATTGGTCCCGGCGATACTAAGAAGTCGAAGAAGGAGGAGTTAGACTTACTATTCAGAGCCCTTGCAGAGGAAATCAAAAGGAACAGTGAGCGGGATGTCCCGCTAATCGCCCTAAGGTTTGCCATCATGGACCTTACCAGAGTCACGGCGAACGAACGTGTTGGCAACTACTATATGCTCATTATATGCCTATCTACAAAAAGGGGTGCATCAATAATGAAAGATGCAATGAAGGAACACAAGCTGGATCTCCAACGTGTAATAGACACAATGACGGCCCTACTCGCGTATGATGCCTGGTGTAGATCGTTTGGGGTGCCCAAGTGGGAAATTGACAATGCTGATGCAGCAGTAAGTCAGCTTATGCAAGACATGATAACTCATTTACCAAGAGAAGTCAAGGAAGGGTCACATGGTTATGAAAAGGTCAAATTCCACGGCTTGTGGTTGATTCTTCACTACATCAAGAAGTACGGGTCCGCTAGGAATACGAGCAGCGAAACAGGAGAGCGCTTGCACCAGGTAGTTGTTGGTATGAATGGCGATGGTACACAGAGAAGACCATCATCCTTTACAGTACAGTGCGGGAACAGGGACGGTGAAAGGACAATCATCGACCAGGCCTTCAGGTATGTCAAACACATGTGCCCGCCTGAGCAATTCTACAACTGTGAAGAAGAGGATTGTACACTGGAGTGGAGTGACTCCGGCGACAGTAAATTCTTTTTCTCAGGAGCATACAACATGTACGCATCTTCTCCATCCGGAAGGACGAACAATGTTGATTATGAGATTCAATGGGCTACTTCGGAACGAACTGCCGCTGGTATCCAAGTCCACACCCACTTCCTACATTGCTTAACCTCATGGGCTATCACACAGAAATTCACAGAATCATATAACGTCACAGGATACACCGAGCTAAAAGTGACAACAGAAGCATCCACAACCATCTATCGTGCAAATGACTACTTTCATGGGGGGGCATGGTATGATTGGGCTCTTGTGCAAGACCCAGTGCATGACAGCATTACATATATCGGGAAGATACTTGGTTTCTTCAAGTACAACACTGTTGGATTCCCATCTTATTCACATATCAAAATCAACAATCATGATGCAAAAACTGTCAGTAGTAAAAACATGAAAGATGATACACACTACGCTGTTGTAATTGGTTCCAAGAAAGAGTTCAAGGAGGATGAACTTGAATCACGTATTGCAACTCCATTCAGATTGGCTAGTGGCGATGATGCGTACATTGTACCAGTTCACTGCCTCAAGAAACCACTCATGATTGTTAAAAATTATGGATCCACAACCAGCACTGGTTACCTCCACTGCCTTCCTCAGCATAAGTGGGCATCCCTTTTCACCAACCTAATTAGAAAACATATGGAATCAAAATAAACAATGTAGAAAGAATCATAATCCAGTAATTATTGTTAACCAGGAAAGTATATCATCATCAATTGTCAATCTACATGCTCCAACTCTGAAATGCCACTTTCATCCACACTCACACCAAAATAAGGGTCTACAAAGAAACGCAAACCAACTGGGGTCAACCTGTCCAGTAGAGCCCTATCGAAACAATCGGGTTCCTGAGGATTTGCACATACTGGCAGAGTGTGCGCTACACGTTGGACGGGAATCATGGTTGCGATTCCTACACTGGGGTTGTTTACACAGACACCAACACTGTCAACCATACCAAGCAAGTCAGCTTTGACCTTCCTGTAAACACATTCCTTGACTTGCTGGTATTCCTTACACGAATAATTCCTCATACTTTCCTAAAAAATGGACAAACTGAATTCGCATTAGAATACATGCAAATTCTCAAAAGGGGTGATGTTTCTGGTCATCACCCCAATTTGTGTTCTCAGTTGGGACGGGCTCATTCGAACAACCATCTCATTGCGAAAAAAGACTTGGATAGTCAATGCAAGATCAACAAAATCAAATACTGGATAATGGCATTCTGGATTCAGAATGTGCATTTCTTCATTGGATCCCACAAAAAACAGTAAATCGCCCATTATATCAATGGTTGATGCAGAACTGCCACCATGTCCAATACCACATTGAATGCAATAGGATAAGAAAGCATCCCCGATCGGCTTATCTGGATCAACTTTCACATAAGTGATGATACGCATAGGAGAGCGACTAGCAGCCTCGGTCCTTCCTCCATTCTGATGATATGGAACTGAAAGATTTAGTCTTTCCTGTGCTTCATCCAAACATGGCATAAATGCGAACGTTAAAACAGGGGAGCTCCGGAGCACGGCCATTTCAAGATACCTGGAAAGTAAACTCTTTACACAAGGTTTGAGAAACAACAATTGAGTTAGTCATTCAAAGACGACATCGGAATGGCAATGTAGATTGACGATGAAGCAAGTATTACCTGTCTTTTTTGTCACCTTATTTCATCCACTTTCTATCATCTGGTAAGTGTATTTTTTATGCAAAGAGCATGAAGGATGCGATCATACCACAGATTGCGCATGCGATCATACCACAGATTGCGCGGGCCATTCCTAAAATTTTCCTTGTAATATTTTGATTCGAATTTTGGCGCCCAAAAACTATGAAATTTTGGCGCCAAAAATCCTTATCTTGAGTGAACGGCAGGTAGGAGCAATGATCTGCTCAGAAGAAATTCATTTTTTGTTGATGAGTGAAGTACTGTCAAATGTGAAGATGGTACACCCCACCGATAGCCCGCCTACGAAAGACATTCACCAAGGAGATCATGCTTGTTCAGACGGAAATTCTGTTGATTCGTCCCCCTCTGGATGCATGGTAGAATTTGAGGCAAATAATGGGATCCATGATTATCGGCTCAATGACGACATTTCACATGAAACATCCTATAGCACTGATAGAAGTGCAATCATTCCACGCAACCTTGCTCTTGAGTTTCCCTTCGAACCCCTCTCAGCCACGTACCACACAAAGCTCGTCCGAGCCAACAAGGATTGGTTGCCTACGCCACATCAGAAACTATTCAAGGATGAAGTGCTGGGCCTGTTTGACAATGGAGTCCTCACCCACTTTCCAGCATTGGTGTACACCAATGTTGATCAATTAATATCCGACCTAACCCCGCAAGAACACTCAAAATGGAGGGGGCGCATCATTGAACTGCACCAACGTGAACCAATTCGTGGCATGATTGCGAGATTCTTCCCTCTGCACCGAATGTCAATAAAACCCTTAGATAGCACAAAGTCCCTAGATGATGACTGTGATGAGTATGTGAGCCTCTTCGACGGGGAAGGATTCCGTGCAGAGCACCTGACTGAGCTCCTGATAGAAGCACATGAACATTCCGCGGCAGGATCCGATGGCTATCTATTGTATCAGCATGCACTTTCCTACAGACGTGCTCTTGAAGAAGCATGGAATAGAATAAACCTGGAACTTGATGGCGAGCCTCTGCCTCCTGGAATGGTTTGTGGTGGTGTTGCTCGGACTACTGGATATGTGATGCCTGTGCTTGGTAGCGGGAAAGACAGTCCGGCCATACCAGGTGGAGATTCAGGGGGTGCTTCACCCCCAGAAACGTCTCTCCCCTGTGTCAGTCGGCATACTCTTTCCTCAGATACCGAACGTAGTGCCACATGTCCAAGGGTTTCCAGAGCACAGCAGCTCAAACTTGACAAGGCGAAGCGGGAGGCGACTGTCCGGGGACACAGATCATCTATGGCATGTGCAGATCGTATGATCCATGAACACAAGAATAACATTGACCCAGAGAAATTCATCATGGGTTTAAGGATTCGTCATGGTGTACTTGAGAATGCCAAAAAACTGGGCATTGACCAATCAGTCCGGTCCAGATACAAGCAGAAACAGATCAAGGGGATTCTAAAAGCTCGTCACATGGCGTCCAAGCTTGAGGGTGGCTGTAAGTTGATTTCAAAAGAAGAGACGGGGAAGTGTGCGATGACTTCCCCACCTTTCAATGATCGAACCTGCCTCCATGACGCTCTTATATCTATTCTCCCACCATCGGCTAACTCCGCTAGCCTTAGCCAGTCTATCAAGATGCTAATGCCAGAAGAAGGTGACACGACTGTGGCTGTTGCCAGTGGGGCACTCGCAGCTCATGGTTATTTTTTATACAATGTCACGCCAAAGTATCACAAGAAGGGCGGCCATGCGCACCACATTCTCCAAGATCAAAAATCTAGACTGGTCATTAACTTGAAGCTCATTAATCTTGACGGTCTTTCTACATCTCATTTTGTGGGATTCGATGGAAAAAGAATTCATGACCAAGATGTTGTCTGTGAGGTGGAAGATGTCGACCGTCAATCCTGCAAGCGTAGCAAAAAGGTGTTCAGGAAATTGTACGGAAAAGATAAAGGATTCGCATCATATGAAATTCTTCATGTGTGGTGCCTGGAGGAACCAACGAATGATCTATTCAGTCCTTCACTGCCACTTTCTGAGTCTGGGCCCTTGCTTCCATTGGAGAGTGAGCTGTCTTTGTGCCACGAAATGGAAATGCTCGCCCTATGATTGAGATAGAATTTTAATAATGATATTGGGTTCATAATACCCCAGCCTTATGATGCTGGCCGTTACATACTTCCTTTCTTTGAGGGGTACAATTGGATAAAAAACTACTATTCAATAATTCAATCATTTTCTCAGGTGAGTGAGACCATCAATTTAATACATTCGCTTCTATTCTATATCTTACATTTACACGTACATCGTTTCTATATCATTTCGCTTTCTTACATTTGCACGTGCATTCACCCACTTAATTGGCCATATACCTTCCTTCATTCACATACTCAACCAATCTATTCACTTTCTGCTGTATCATCATCTCGTTGAACGCATACCTCACTTACTCTGTTTCACCGATTCTGTCCTCCTCGTCCTCTTGCGTTTCTTTGTCTTGGGGATCCCTAACTTGTAATGCTTGCTCCGGGATAAATACAACATGAATATTGTGTCCTTAGAATCCATGGACCCGCTTCTCTTTGGTTGAACAGGACTGAATTCGACTCCCCTCCCAGCATCATAAACAACTATGGGTCTGCCCAAGACTGTTGCCGCAGCATGCAATTCTATGTCGCCGAAATAGAAACCTGGCTGGACTCAGGATAACAACATTTTACGATAAGGTGAATTGGGTTTTCTCACCTGACCTCTTTTGTTAACAGAAATGAATGGGATTTCTCACCTTGAGAACATTCTCGACAAATTCCTGATATGTCCCATGGACGGTATCTCCTTCATGATCATGATCGAATTCGGCCTCATTCACAATGAACGCATCATAGTATCTCCTGTTCGAATGAATTTCGATTGCGACACGGTTTCTGATCTCAGAGTGCAGTAATGTGGCAATACCATCATCGTATTCTGTTGCCTTGCTAAGGACATGGTAAGCACAGTCTCCATCTCCACCACATTCCTCCATTCTCAGATTGCGGCCCTTCGTCCATCGTTTTGCGTTGACATTTTCATCATTAGAGAGAACAGTATCAATAATAGCTG